>Ga0209010_1000010_pt1 | contig 186737 bp, 161 predicted proteins | sample BlaSpr_A8_OM1_O3_FD_187985 | JGI IMG/M metagenome (GOLD analysis project Ga0209010, IMG submission 187985) | Forest soil microbial communities from Thunder Bay, Ontario, Canada - Black Spruce, Ontario site 2_A8_OM1_O3 (SPAdes) (version 2) | ecosystem: Environmental > Terrestrial > Soil >...
GCCACTCCAGATTTTCTTTCTTCCCTCGGGATCGCTTTTATCCCAGCACGCAGTTTCTCGGGATCGATGGCGAACTGAGGAAAGGACGCGACTCGGAACAGGCTAGCGCTGTCATTCACCGAGACGACGGCTCCGAGGCAAGCGAACAAGTCGCGAGCTTCGGGAGTATCCATGACGTCCATGTTTTCGATGGCGAACGGAATGCCCTGCTCGACCAACTCTCCAACAATTTGCTCACGATGAAAATGCTGGCGGTAGAGGATGGCGAAGTCGCTCCACTTGCAACGCAGTTTGCGCTGCCGATCACGAATGGTCGCTACGAGATCAGCGCATTCAATTTCCTTTGCCGCCAGCACGACTGCATCGACGGGCTGACTGGGCAGAAATCTCGCGTCTCGCGATGCTTCTTCTTCGCGGGTGGAAGTCAGTGGGGAACGTTGATAACTCGATGTTGGGCCGTGCCCGGGAGGAAAGACATCGGGGTTCTTAGAAATCAGCGCGAACGCGGACTTCAAAATCGTGGTCATGGAACGACGGTTCTTTTCCAGAACGACCATCTTCGCGTCTGGAAACTGTTCTTGGAAAAGGCCGAACGCGGCACTGGAGGCGCCACGGAAGCGGTAGATCGCCTGATCTGGATCGCCCACAGCGAAGACATTCCGTTCTTCTCCGGCTACTTGCTTGAGGATCTTGACTTGAGCAAAATTGACGTCCTGAAATTCGTCGGCGAGGATGAACCGGGTATGCTGGCGCTCGCCAGCTAGCAACGCAGGATTTCCGTCGAGCAAGGCATGAGCGTGAGTGATCATGTGTCCGAAGGTGCCAAGATTGTCCTCGCGCAGCATGCGCTCGACCGTGGCAAATACGCTGGCGATTTCCTGGCAGCGCCCGATGACCTCTTCGTCTGACAAGTCGTCAGCATCTTTTGATTTGCTTACTCGCGGAATGCTGACCTCGCCGCGCTCAAGCTGACGCACATAGGCAACGTATTTCTCGGGGCCGACCAGATCGTCCTGGCATCGCCGCATGAAACCAAGGAGATCATGGAGAAACTGGCTGACGTTGGCCGCGCGCACGAAGTAGTTCAGGTGCAACTCAGGGATGCGCTTGCGCAGATAGATCCACAGGTCCTGGTCATCGAGCACGCCGAACTGCTTGCCGTATCGGCCCAGAAGTTCGTTGCAATATTCATGAAAGGTGGCAATCTGCAAACCGGATACATTTGTGCCGCGCAGTTCTTCGCGCACTCGTTCGCGCATCTCCTGCACTGCATTCTTCGTGTAGGTGACGGCCAGAATTTCGTTGGGCCGAGCGTGCCCGTCCCGGATTAGCCGCGCAATGCGACGGGTGAGGACGGTGGTTTTCCCTGTGCCCGCGCCGGCGATCACCAGCATCGGGCCGTGGACATGTTCGATGGCTTCACGCTGGCGCTCGTCAGGTTCGAAGGCGCGCATAGCCGGGATGGGTTTCGCAACAGCCACTGGGCAGGAGGATATCAGAGATGGTTGAGGATATTTTGGCTGGAGCTCATCAGGCCTGAAGCTCTGAGAGAACGACTGCCAGGCTGGCAATCGCCGCTGTCTCCGCGCGAAGAATCGTGTTTCCTAGTGATGCTGAAATCCATCCGGCCTCGTGGAATAAGTTCACTTCTTCGTCGGTCCAGCCACCCTCGGGGCCGAGGGCAAGAATCACCGCGCCATCGCCAGGGTGAGATTGGAGTACATCTTTCAACGTCACGTCTGTTTCGGACTCCGACAGCACAATGCGCAAGCTTCCCGACAAGGCCATGGCATCTTTGAGCTTCAGCGCATCCGAGATTTCCGGCGGTGATACTCGGCGGGACTGTTCGGCGGCCTGCAAGGCAATCCGTCGCCAGCGTTCAAGGCGTTTAGCAGCGGCGGAAATGAGGTGAGCCTCGGTTCGCCGGGCAATTACCGGAACGATGCGAGTCGCTCCGAGCTCCGTGCATTTCTCAATCGCCCACTCCATGCGATCGAACTTGAAAATGGAGAGCGCCACCGTCACGTGAACTGTAACCACAACGGGAACCTCGTCGCCGAGTTCAAATTCAACTCGGTCTCGTGCAACGGCCGTAACGCGTCCGCGGCGTACTTCGTTTTCGGTCGTAATGTCGAATTCCTGACCAACCCGGGCGCGAAGCACGCGGGTCAAATGCTCAGCATGGGCGCCCAGCAAGACCGCGTGTGTGCCAGAGACTTCGTCGGCAATCCAGCGTCGGCGGGTCATGGGTCAAGAACTTAAGCTACAGAACCGAAAGCTTAAACCATAAAGCACACTAAGGTACACAATGGGAAACGTGGGGAAATAAATTTCGAAATTGTTATTCGCGGACGAACGGGCTACCCGAAGATGTCCTTCACCTTGCCTAACAAAGTCCGCCGCTGTGGCTTATTTTCCACACGCGTCATCCCTTCCAACTCTTGCAACAACTCGCGTTGACGCTTGTTGAGCTTGCCCGGAGTCTGCACGCGCACCTCGACAAACAGATCTCCTTTGCCGTGACCATTCAGCACTGGCACGCCTTTGCCCCGGATTCGCATTGTGGTTCCTGACTGGGTCCCGTCCGGCACTTTCAGCGTGTGTTCGCCTTCAAGCGTTGGCACTTGAATTTCTGTCCCTAGCGCCGCCTGGGCAAATGAAATCGGAATTACACAGTGCAGGTCGTTGCCTTCGCGCTCGAAAAACGGATGTTCTTTCACGTGCAACACAACATAAAGGTCGCCCGCCGGCCCGCCGTGACCCCCGGCTTCGCCGAACCCGGAAAAACGAATGCGCGTTCCGTCTTCGACTCCCGCCGGGACTTTTGCGTCCACCGTTCTCTGACGCAGCACGCGGCCTTCGCCCTTGCATTTGGCACACGGATCGGTGATCACGCTGCCCGCGCCCTGGCAAGTGGGACAAGTGCGAGCCATGCTGAAGAATCCTTGCTGATAGCGAACCTGGCCGCGTCCCCCGCATGATCGGCAAGGAACCGGAGCCTTGCCTGGAGCAGCACCAGAGCCGCGGCACTCCTGGCAAGTCTCGTGGCGACGAACCGTAACGCTGGTCTCCGTGCCAAAAACAGCCTCTTCGAATTCCAGCGTGACATCTTCCCGCAGATCGGGACCACGCTGGGCGCGGCTGCCCCGCCGCGAACCGCCGCCGAAAAGATCTCCGAAACCGAAAAAGTCCCCGAAGATCTCGCTAACGTCCTGGAAAACCGTGGGGTCGAATCCGCCCGATCCTCCACTGCTCACGGCAGCATGCCCGAAGCGATCGTATGCGGCCCGTTTGTCGGCGTCCGCCAGGATCGCGTAGGCTTCGCTGCACTCCTTAAATCTTTCTTCCGCGTCGGGATTATTCGGATTGCGGTCAGGGTGAAACTGCAGCGCCAGTTTGCGATAGGCGCTCTTGATCTCCTGCTCGCCGGCTTCACGGGCAACCCCGAGCACTTCGTAGTAGTCGCGTTTTACGTTGCTGGCCAGAATGGTTTCAAGTCCTTTCAGATTTTCGGTGGGTTAGTGCTTCGGGTTGCGCGCAACTTTTACCATCGACGGGCGCAGCAGGCGATCCTTCAACTTGTAGCCGCGCTGCAGTTCTTCCAGTATTTGATGATCCGCGGCGGCGGTTGTATCCACCATCTCGATCGCCTCGTGAAGGTGAGGGTCGAAGGTTTCACCTTTTGCCGGGATGGCGCGGAGGCCAAGTTTCAAGAGTGCATCCTGCAATTGCTTGTAGATGAGCTCAACTCCGCTGTGGAACTCGGATCGCTCTGCCGCACCGATTTGCAACGCGCGTTCGAAGCTGTCGAGGATCGGCAGCAACGCCTTAATCGCGTCCGCCAATGCATATTCGCGGAAGTCCTGCTGCTCTCGGGCTGTGCGCTTGCGGACGTTCTCGAATTCAGCCTGCAGACGCGCCAAGCGATCGATGAGCGTGTCCCGCTCTACCCTGAGTTTCTGTACCTCACTGCTATCGGTTGAGACTCGAGAGTCAATGGTTACGGCATCGCCTTCCGCATTCTCAGCGGCGGGCAATTCGTGTTCCGCATCGAGTTCTTGAGGATCTACTTCTGATTTTCCGTTTGTTCTTGCCATAAACTTTTCACTCGAGCTACTTACTCAGACTCGTTCAAGATTTTGTCGAACAGGCGGGCAATATAAGAAACCGCCGTCATCGTGTGTTCATAGTCAATTCTAGTCGGCCCGATGACCGCGAGCGACCCCATCACTTCGCCGCCTACTCGCGCGGGCGCACCAATGAGCACGAAATTACGCATGGAAGGCAACGTTTGGTCGAGTCCGATCACCACTCGCACTGCCTCCTGCTTGGCATCGAGATACGCCCCGAGCAGCCCGACAATTTTCTGTTTCTCTTCCAGCGTCTTCAACAATTCCTGCAAGCGCTCTCGGTCCTGCTCTCCCGCCACAAGATTGGCCGCGCCTTCCACGTAAACCGTCTGCGCGCCATCGTCCGCCGCCAGCGCACCTTGCTTGTACAGTTGCTCGACGGAACTCATCAGGCGATCGTATTCACTGCGTTCCTGCTCGAGGCGCCTTGCCAGCTCGATCCGCATCGCCTCCATTGTCCAGCCGCGGAAGTTCTCGTTGAGAAACCGCGCCGCCGCGTCGAGATCGGCTTGCGGAAGGTCCAAGCGCAGCACGCGGTCGCGCACCAGTCCCGACCGCGTCACCAGCACCGCCAGCACCTTCTGATCGCCGAGCCGGGAAAAATAAACGTGCTCCAGCGCGTTCTTGGGTCCGCCGACAGCCACTGCGACCCCGACATTGCGCGAGATCAGCGAGAGCACATGCGAGGTGCGCTCCATGAACTCCTGCACGTCGGAGACTCCGTGAAACGACTCCTGAATAATATTCTCATCGCTATTCGAGAGCCGCGCCTTGCCCGAAAGTTGCTCGACGTAATACCGATAAGCCTCGGTGCTCGGCACCCGTCCGGCCGACGTATGCGGCTGCTCCAGAAAGCCCGAGTCCGCCAGATCCGACATTACATTGCGAATCGTCGCCGGACTCAGCCCCTCCCGGTTGCCGCGCGCAAGTGTGCGCGATCCGACCGGCTCGCCCGTGGCAATAAAAGTCTCCACAATCGCGGTGAGGATTTCGCGCTCGCGCTCGCCTATGGGTGGTCCCGGAGGCATACACTCCCTTGTATCATATTGAGCTGATGGGGCCAGCCGGCTTCTACGCTACTCGTAGCTAACTTATGTAGATGCAACACTTACGTCGCACGATGCAAAACACCCAGCTTGATTCTAGGAAGCATGGCGAGACCTGTCAAGGAGCGCCTGAAACTGACCCAACGTCCAGTTCTCGCGCCGATAGACTTTTCCCCCTCGCTGCCCAAGGTTCAGTTTCCGAGGTTCAGATTCATGACATGGACTGAACACCCCTTTGCGGCAGGGTGGAGGCGAGAACGCACAAGCCACCAACGTCCATCACTCGGTCAGATTGTAGATCAATCCATACGGATCTTGGACGTAGCACCGCGGAAAATCGGGTTCGTCCTTAACTACCCGGCAACCCTTTTTCTTAAGTCTCCCTCTGGCCCGCTTAACGCTTTTGACCGTGACCTCAAGAACCGGTCCAAGCGCCGGACCACGCTCAATGAAGAAATTAATGTTCTTTCCGTGAAGGCTGATCATGTCCGGCTTCTTATGCGTGATCTTAAAACCAAGTTCCTTCACGTAGAAGTTGGCCGCCTTCATCGGATCTTTCGCCTGAATCAAAATATCCGTACCAAATGCGTTCGCCATAACGCTCCATTCTAACCCCCGCATGCAAAAGGGTGCCCCATTCTTCCGCGTTCTTTGCGGAAGGGTGGGAGACGAAAATGCAGAAGTCCAGGCGCCCAAATTCGGAGTCCTGTTCCTAACTGTCGCCCCGGCAGTCTTTCTGTCTACAAAATATTATCTTGAACCTGGCCTAATCCCGTGTTTTCATGCAAACACTGCCGAACGTAATATCTGGGAGGTCAATCATGATCGACGGAATAGATCCGAACGTGCGAGCTCATGCTTCGACCCGCAGACAAGTCGTCGTCGGAGTTGCCATGGCGTTTGGCAGTCTGGCCGCCGGAAGCGAGGTCTGGGCGAAAACTCAGCAGCAGATGCAGGAAGCGCCCATCACCGCAGCCAACCGCACGCGCACCTCTCTTCACCAGGAAGTTGATTTCAAGGCGAGTCCTCAGCGCATTTATGAAATCCTCCTCGATTCGAAGCAGTTCGCCGCGTTTACCGGCATGCCCGCCGAGATCGATCCGAAAGCAGGCGGAGCATTTTCCATGTTCGGCGGCCTGATCGTCGGACGAAATATAGAACTGCTTCCCAACCAGCGGATCGTCCAGGCTTGGCGCCCCACGCATTGGGACCCCGGCGTTTACTCGATCGTCAAGTTTGAAATGAAACCCCAGGCCTCCGAAACCATAATCGTTCTCGATCACACTGGGTTTCCCGAGGGCGAATTCGACCACCTAGACCCCGGTTGGAAATTGAGATATTGGGATCCGCTAAGAAAATATCTAGGGTGAAGAAACTTCCTCCGCAGGACATTATCCTAGTCACATCCCACATGCACACAAATTCCCATATCGCCGTAATCGGTGCCGGCGCGTTCGGGGGATGGACCGCTTTGTATCTGCGACGGCGCGGCGCGAAAGTCACTCTGATCGACGCCTGGGGGCCGGGCAACTCGCGATCCTCTTCTGGCGGTGAAACTCGCATCATCCGCGGGACCTACGGTCCGAACCAACCTTACACAAAAATGGCCGCTCGCGCCTTGCGATTGTGGACGGAACACGAAACCCGCTGGGCACGCCATTTTTTTCATCGCACCGGCGTTTTGTGGATGGCGACATCCGAGAACGATCAGTACGAACGCAGTTCACTGCCAATGTTGCGTGAAGCCGGCATCGCATATGAGGAATTATCCGGACGCGAAGTCGGCAAACGCTGGCCCCAGATCAATGTTGAAGACGTGCGCTGGGCGATCTATGAATCCGAGAGTGGTTTCCTCGCCGCGCGCACGGCGTGCCAGGCGGTCGTGGAAGGATTTTTGTCCGAAGGGGGCGAGTACAAACAAGTCGCCGTCTTACCGCGCGATCTGGAAACCGGAATCCACAACGGCCTGATGCTTTCGGACGGCTCCCGGCTGACAGCCGACCGATACGTCTTCGCCTGCGGTCCGTGGCTAGGCCAACTCTTCCCGGAAACCATCGGCGCCCGCATTCGCCCCACGAAGCAGGATGTGTTTTTCTTCGGTGCACCTGCCGGAGACGATCGCTTTGCGGAGCCGAACCTGCCGGTCTGGGCCGACAATCGCGACCGGTTTATTTATGGCATTCCAGCCGCGGATGGTCGCGGATTCAAGGTTGCCGACGACACGCGAGGACCAGACTTCGATCCGACGTCCGGAGAACGAACGGTGAGCGAGCCAGGACTGAAGGCAACTCGCGATTACCTCGCCTTCCGCTTTCCTGCGATGAAAGACGCGCCGCTGATCGAGACCCGCGTCTGCCAATACGAGAACAGCCCAGACAATCATCTGATCATCGATCGGCATCCCAATTCAGACAATGTCTGGCTGGTAGGAGGCGGCTCAGGCCACGGCTTCAAGCACGGCCCAGCCTTGGGTGAAATGGTCTCCGAGTGGGTGATTGAAAACAAAAATCCAGGTCCGATATTTCAGTTGTCGCGCTTCGGGAAGTAAAGCACTCGAGCTTATTCGACCCATGGATTGACCAGGGGAACGGAGACGTCATCGAAGTGCGCTGTATTGCGAGTCGCCAGCGTCGCATGTTGAGCGAGCACGATGCCGGCGATCATCGTGTCGCGAAGTTCGCCCGGTCGGCCTGTCTTGTGCCGGGACGCCATCAGATCACCAGCCTGGTGTGCGGCAGTTGCGTCGAAAGGAACCACTCGCTGGTCCATAGTTTCTAGCACTCTTTCAAATGCCTGTATCAATACGGAACGCCGTTTTCCAGCAGCCATGATCTGCAGCCCAAACCGGACTTCGAGGATCGTCACGGAAGTTGTCCAGATGGACGTTCGAGGCCGCCGGTCAAGCCAAGCAATAACATTCTGATCGGGCGTTACGTGCATCAGCGCCGAAAGCACATTCGTGTCCAGAATAATCATTCGTCGAATGAAGGAGGCTTGATCTCGTGACCGCGAAGTTCTGGAATGTCGGAGTCGAGACCAGCGTTGGCAAACAGCGCGGATATTTCCGTACCCAGTCCTCCCGCGGGAACATCTCGTTCGTTGACCGCATTTCGCAGAATATCCCGCACCTCTTCTTCCATGCTCCGACCATTCCTCCTGGCGCGGCGTTGCAGTCGATCCTTAACGCCGTTCTCCACATTCCGAACAACAAATTGCGCCACGGTGTTCTCCCGATGATGAAACTGATATCATGATATCACGACCAAGAAGAGAAAGCAAGGAGCCTAGTCATCTCGATGAAAACGAGCACGTTACAAGCAAAGAGTCCGCAACGCACTATTGAATCTGGATGACGCTCTCGCCTGCACTCGCTTTAATTTCGTCTACACGCGCAATGACCTTCCGAGCAAAATCATAGAGTGATTTGGCGTGGGGAGAGCTTTCGCCCTCGAGGACCGTGGGCTTGCCGCTGTCTCCTGCTTTGCGTATGTCGGGATCGAGTTGGATGTTTCCCAGAAACGCGACGTCGAACTGCTTTGCCGTCTTCTCTGCGCCGCCGCGAGAAAAAATATCGATCTCATGATTGCAGTGCGGGCACACGAAGTAGCTCATGTTCTCCACCATGCCTACGATGTCCACTTTCATCTGGCGAAACATTTCGATGGCTTTGCGCGCGTCCTGCAACGAAACATCCGACGGAGTTGAAACAACGATTGCGCCAGTGAGCGGCACGGTCTGAATGAGCGAGAGGGAAACGTCTCCCGTGCCAGGCGGCAGATCCACGACGAGGTAATCGAGCTGCCCCCACACGACCGAGCCCAGAAACTGCTTGATGATGGAGTGCAGCATCGGCCCGCGCCAGATGAGCGGCTTGTCTCCGGGATTGAGCAGGCCGACGGAGATTACCTTCAGTCCGTGAGCCTCGATCGGCTCGATGCGATTGTCTCCGAGCACTTTCGGTTGAACGCCAGTGCCGAGCATGAGCGGAACATTCGGACCATAAACATCAGCATCAAGCAGACCAACTCTGTGCCCAAGCTTGGCCATGGCGAGCGCCAAATTTACGGCGAGCGTAGTCTTTCCGACTCCGCCCTTGCCCGAACCAACCGCGACAATCGTTTCGACGCCGGGGAGAGGCTGCGGGCCTTGCGGCGGTTGTCCGAGACGAGGAGACATGGGTGTATTCAAGAAATCACCTTCCGATAGGCGGTCAGATGGGGCCGAGCCTACGTTTCAATTATACAGGCGCTACTTTGCCGTAATAATCTGGCTCAGCACATCCGGCTTGGATTCGTCCCGCGCCAAATGTGGATATCGTTCTCCACCGTGATAGTCAAGTTTGTAAATCTTGTAGTAATCGGTGTTCTCAACCAGCAACTCGAGCGGGTCGGAGCTGTTCTTTTCAGTCCTCAGCGCGTCGCTCAGGTTTTCTGGTGAGAAGCGATGTCCATTCACCGCCACCACTCTCATCCCGGGTCCGATCCCCGCCTTCGCCGCCGGCATGCCTTCGACAGTGTCGATGATCTTCCCGCTCTCGTCCAGCAGGAGCCCAATCGAGTATTTCGCGTTGATCTCATTCTCCTCGCGCTTGCGCGCCTTCACCAGTTCCGACGGAGTCTCGTCATAAACCAATTTCCATCCGCTTCGCTCGATGCCGGTAAGGGGCGCGCCGGGCCCGTGGTTGGTAAGCCGTTCCGTCCAGAATCCGCGCCAGTCGTAGGGAGTCACCTGATTCAGAGTATTCACTACGTCATCGAAAGTGTAGGTTTTCACTTCTGGCGGCCCGCTTTGCCCGCCGTGGAAGAGATGGCAGAAATCGTCCATCGACTTCTGGCCGTGAGTCTGTTCACGGATGATCGTATCCACCCACAACCAGTTCAGAACATCTTCGTCGTAATAATCTACTTCCCTTCGCCAGGATTCCCACTGGGGTGGGGCACCCTGCATGGAGGGAACGCCGTCCGCTGTATCTTGAAGATTGCGCCAGGTGCGGCCGGGAACATGATCCAGGCGGGCCGCCATAAAAGCCAGATTGTCGCGGAACTGATCGGGGGTTCGGATGCCGCTACGGGCGCCCAGCGTATCCCCAAGATACGAGGTCAGTCCTTCGTACACCCAGAGCAGGTCATCCTGCATAGGCTTTTCATAATCCGGAGTTGCCAGGTCGGCTGGACGGCGGTATTTTCCGTTCCAGGAGTGAACATATTCGTGCGAGAGCAATCCAGATGCTAGAAGACGCGGATCAGTGTCAACCAGGGAGCGCTCCGAACTCCGGCTGTCATTTGATTCATGATGCTCCAGCCCGAAGTGCGCCACATGATTGCTCAGGCTGTAAAGAAAATGGTAATCGCGAAAGTGCTGTGCTCCGAAAAGCTTCAAGGCTTGATCGGTCAGGGTTTTGTAATGGTCGAGTTCGTCTTGCGGGGCGTCCAGATCCCCGGGGCTGTCTGCGGCGATATCCATTTCTTGACGCGGGTTCTCGCTTAAGGGCACCACGCGAAGATATTCGCCAGCGATCACTGGAGAATCCACCAGCGTGGTCAGTGAGACGGGATTGAATTTCAGGTTGGCTCCGGCTTGCGAAGCGACAGGTAGCGGCGTGCCAAACTTCCAGCCGTCGGGTAGACGCAGGTTGGCCTGGTACGTGAGTTCATCCGTGGTCCATCCCGCGGGATACAGCAGGACCGTGTTCCAGCTCAATACTGTCATCTTGTCGGTCGCGGATTCGCCGCCGGTGAAGATCCCTTCGTCCTTGCCGGTGGGCGAGATAAAGTCCAACGACGCGCTGACCTCAGTAGTCCCAGCCGGCACTTCGATGTGGAACGTCCATCCGTCGAGCAGGTCACGCCGCCATTTCAATGTCTGTCCATTGGCGGTGAACTTCAGTCCCGCCAAGTCCTGGATCGGCCCGGTGGGGCCGTGTTCGCCCGGAATCCATTTCGGATAGTAGAGAGTGAGCGTGCCCGGAGCGGCCGGGATCGTCAGTTGTGCGTGGAAGATCTTGCGCGGGGCGTCGCTGGCATCGACGGACACGGTGATTGTCGGCGGTACTGACTTTGGGGCCGGCTTGTTTTTCTGCGCCATGACTGGCATCGCGATTGCGCAAACCAAAATTAGAAACAGCATAAGACGGCGAGAAGTCATGTGGCTCCTTTGGATAGGACAGTTCACAACATTTCAAAAAGACAAATGACTATAACAGTGGAGTGTGAGTGTCGTCACGCATGGGCTTGCAAGCGGCGCTTTGCTATGATCTCCCCGTGCCCTCCCATACTCACCGCGGCAGATTTATTACATTTGAAGGGCTCGACGGATGTGGGAAGAGCACTCAGTTGGCGAAACTGGCCGCGGTCTTGCGTGCGCAGGGACTGGCCGTGGTCGTGACGCGAGAACCGGGTGGCACGCCCACCGGAGAACAAATTCGCCGCCTTCTGCTGGATACGAAAACGTCCTCGCTGGCTCCGCTGGCTGAGTTGGCCTTGATGTTTGCTGCGCGGGCGCAGCACATCGCCGAGGTCATTCAACCGGCGCTTGCCCAAGGTCGAGTCGTGCTCTGTGATCGCTTCACGGATTCGACGGAGGCGTACCAGGGCGGCGGTCGCAAACTGGGCGGCGAAGCTGTACTGGCTCTGCATCGAATTTTGTGTGTTGGTCTGCAGCCTGAACTCACAATTTTGATGGATTCCGACGCAGCCGCTAGCGTGGATCGCGCCCGGCGCCGTAACCGATCGCACGCTTCCAAGAATGGGCGGGGGAAAAGCGATGAGAATCGTTTTGAGCTGGAGAGCCGTGCCTTCTTTGGACGAGTGCGCAGCGCGTATCTTGCGATCGCGAAGCGCGAGGCGCAGCGCGTGGTGGTCGTAGACGCGCGTGGAACTCCTGATGAGACTCACAGACAAATCGTGGATGTCGTGCGGCGAAGATTGAAACTGCCGGGGAAAATAATGTTGAGTGCTTGAACGGTTCGGGTTCTTTGCCTTATCAGACCTTCCTTGTCCAAAGTCACTTGCCAGTTCTCGGTTCTCAGTTTGTTTCTCAGAAGCCGTGGAGACAGTCGCAGCCCCCAGGCATTATCCTGATATGGCTCTCATGCCCATTTCTGATTTCTACGGCAATTCGGAAATTGTGCGGCAGTTGCGCGATATGCTGGCGCACGGCCGCTTCCCTCAGGCCGTGATTCTGGCCGGACCGGCTGGTTCGGGCAAGTACACGCTGGCTTTGATGCTTGCCAAAGCCATGAATTGTCTTTCACCAACCGCCACGAACGGCCTGCCCGATTTTTGTGGGAAGTGCTCAAACTGCGTTCGTATTGCGCAGGCAGAAGATCTCGACGCCCGTTTCGCCGAGGCTGTCGAGGCCCGCGAGGGTCTGCGTGAGACCGACAAGAAAGATACTCGCCTTTTCGTTCAGACGCATCCCGACGTGTTGGTGATTCCGCCCGATCCCCCGCAGATGATGATCAAGGTCGATCAGGTGCGGCGGGTGATTGAAACCATCTATTACCGGCCCGGCGATGCCAGGGAGCGAGTTTACATTTTCACCGACTCCGCTTTTATGAAAGAGGCAGCGAACTCATTGCTGAAAGTGCTCGAAGAACCGCCCGAGTTTGCCACCATCTTCTTGTTGACGGAAAATGCTGGCGAGTTATTGCCGACGATCCGGTCCCGGTCCATGGTAGTTACGCTCAACGCGCTTCCTGCTGACGAAATCGAAGAGTATCTCGCGAAGAATCGGCCCGATTGGAACCCGAAACAGCGTGCGCTGCTGGCCCGTCTTTCGGAAGGCGCTGTCGGCCGCGCGCGCAGCTTTGATCTTGCTGCTTACACTGCGGCACGGGCGCATGCTCTCGCCATTCTCGGTTCCGCTCTGCGCGCCAGCGATCACAGCGAGCTTTTCAAAATCACCGAGACCTATCGCGCCGGAGCCGAGGGTCGCGAAAAAACAGAGAAGCTGCTGCGCGCGCTCTACTCTCTACTGCAAGACTTGACGTTCTTGAATTCGCGGACGCCGGAGCTGGTTCGCAACACCGATATTCAGTCCGAACTGAAAGCGCTGGCAGAATCGACGGACTTCGAATGGATTGCTCTCGCTTCCGACCGCCTCGCGGAAGTCGAGCGCGGAATGCGCCGCAACCTGTTGCGGTCGCTGTCACTCGACGCGTTGGCCCTGCAGCTGGAACGTCGCTAAGAGGCGAGACTTGCGGCACCGGCACCCTTGAAGAGCAGAAAGTAGCTGGAAAACCGGGTAGGCCCGGACAATCATCCCGTAAACTGATCTTGTGGACCTAACTTCCATACTGCGCAATTTAGTTGTCCTCGGACTGGCCACCGTCATCGCAAGCGCCAAACCTGCGCCCGATGTTCACGCCACCGCGCGGGCCGTCGATGAGCGGTACAACCATTTGCACTCCCTGCAGGCTGACTTCACCGAGATTTACCGGGGAGCCGGAATGGAACGCACTGAATCGGGAACACTTTGGTTAAAAAAACCTGGCAAGATGCGTTGGGAGTACCGTTCTCCCAGAGATAAGCTGTTCCTGAGCGACGGCAAGGACGCGTGGTTTTACGTCCCGGGCGCGCGCCAGGTGCAGCGGACGGCGGTTAAGAAGCTCGACGATTTGCGCTCTCCATTGGCCTTTCTTCTGGGTAAGACGCGGTTGGAGAAGGAATTGCAAGGTTTGAGCTTGGCGCCGGATATCGCTCCGTTGGCGGCGGACGATGTTGTTCTGAGGGGGGTTCCGAAGAGCTTGGCGGACCGTGTCAGCCAGGTTTTGCTTGAGATCACGCCCGAGCGCTGGATTAGCAAAATATTAATAGAAGAAGTGGACGGATCGGTCACGGAATATCGCTTTACTAATCAGAGGGAGAATGTGACCGTGCCCGATCAGAAGTTTCAGTTTTCGGTTCCGGATGGGGTTGAGGTGATTGACGGCGAGTTGGGACAATGAGGCCTCAAACCCCCGACGGCTAGAACCGGTGGATTGACGGGTTCTTGCGCCATATCCTGATACGCGCCGTGAGCTTCCAGCACTATCAGGATATGAGTGTAAGCAATTGTTTTCAGAGTGTTGCGACGAATCTGACTGGGTTGCAGACGGCTGGCTCCAAAGCATTACTCCGGAGATGGTTTGACCGCCAAATAATGAATAGCTGACGGCTGGGAATGCTAGACTGAGGTGGGCAACGGTAGACCAAGAGCAACATGGCCGAATTCGTAGTCAAAATCGCGGACGAGCGCGGGAACCTGTTGGAGCAGGTCGAGAACGGCTACTCCGAGGCCGAAGTTCGCGACCGCTTCGTGCAGCAAGGTTTCCTGGTCTATTGGGTCAAGCCTCGAGGCGTATTTTCCGGCGGATTTGGACGGCGGGGCAAGGTCAAGCAAGGGCAGTTTCTTATCTTCAATTCGCAATTCCTTACCTTGATCAAAGCCGGACTGCCGATTTTGAATTCTTTGGATTTGCTGATCAAACGGCAGCGGGATCCCTATCTCCAAAGCCTGTTGCAGAACGTTCGCGACCGGGTCAAAGCCGGAGAATTGCTTTCCGACGCTTTTTCCGGGCAGGGTGCGTTTCCAAAAATCTACACCAGCACGCTGATGGCGGGCGAAAAGAGCGGCAACATGGAAGAGGTGCTCTCGCGCTACATAGCCTTCCAGAAAATGGCGCTGACCTTCAAGAAGAAATTGGCAGTGTCGCTGGTGTATCCGACTCTGCTGGTGGCCGTGGTTACGATCATGCTGGTGTTCCTGGTGACGTATGTAGTGCCGCAGTTCGCAAAGCTCTATCAGGATATGGGCGCGCAGCTGCCGGTCATCACTCTGATCATGCTGAACATCGGGAACCACGCGCAAAGATATTTTCCGCTGTTCACGATTGCGGTCGTGGTCACCGGGCTGGCCTTCTGGCAGTGGAAGAAAACCGATCGCGGGGCGGAACGCATCGACCGTCTGATTCTGGCTCTGCCCTTGCTCGGCGAAATATGGCTGAAGTATCAGGTGTCGAACTTCTCCCGCATGCTTTCAACCCTTCTGGCAGGAGGCATGCCGCTGGTGCCGTCGCTGCAGACCGCGGGTGCTTCCATGAGCAGCCGACGCATCCTCAACGGCATTTCCGATGCCGCCATCCGGGTACGCGAAGGCCAACCGCTGGCCAAGAGCCTGGAAGAGCAAAAGATGTTTCCCGAGTTGTCGGTGGAGATGATCGAAGTGGGAGAATCCACCGGAGCCCTGCCGGCAATGTTGAACTCGGTGGCGGAGTTTTATGAGGAAGACGTGCAGAACGCGCTGGGAGCCTCTATGGCTTTGATCGAGCCAGTCATCCTCATTTTCATGGCAGTGATCGTGGGCGGAATACTGATCTCGCTGTATTTGCCGATCTTCACTTTGGGATCTACGATTCACTAGATTTACTAGACGAGAAATATGGCCCTGAGCCTGTGTAGGTAGGTTGAGAAAATGGCAACGACAACCGAAAACAAAACAGTATTCGTGGGCGGGAACGGAAGCGCAGCACCCGGCACCCACAGCGAGGAACTGGAAAAGGCGCAGGATATCGCGCGGCGCTATCGCTGCCAGTTCGTCGACCTGCATAACTTCAATCTTCACCACGATCTTTTCAAGACCATTCCCGTTCACTTGATGTTCCGCTACAACTTCGTCCCGCTCGAAGAGACGGAAGACGGCCGGCTTGCGATTGCGATCGCCGATCCCAGCCAGTTGATGATGATCGACGAAATCAGCTTGCTCTTGGGCAAGCGCATCGTCACCAAAGTGTCGACCCTGGCGCAGATCACCGAGATCCTGAAGAAGACGGAACAGTCCAAGCGCGTTCTCGAAGACGCGAGCGAAGGCTTTGCCCTGGATGTAATCCGGGAAGATGAGGGCGGCAGCGAAGAGAGCATCTCGATCGACCGGCTGGCCACGCAGCAAGGCGACATCAGCCCCATCATTCGTCTGGTCGATACCACCATCTTCACCGCGCTGCAGCGGCGCGCCAGTGACATTCACATCGAAACCCGCGACGATTCGGTGTGCATCAAGTTCCGTATCGATGGTGTGCTTACCCAAGCCATGCCGCCCATCGCAAAGGAGCATCACTCGACCATCATTTCGCGTATCAAAGTGATGAGCGAGTTGGACATCTCCGAACGCCGGGTTCCGCAGGACGGCCGCTTCCGCGTGCGTTATGGCAGTCCCGAACGGCCTATCGACTTCCGCGTTTCGATCATGCCGTCCATTCACGGCGAGGATGCCGTGCTCCGCGTGCTCGACAAAGAATCGATGAGCGAGAAGTTCCACAAACTCACTCTCGACGTTGTGGGCTTCGACGAAGATGACTTGCGGAAATTCCGCCGCTACATCAAGGAACCCTACGGCATGGTGTTGGTCACGGGACCAACCGGAAGCGGCAAAACCACGACCCTGTACGCGGCTGTGAGCGAAATCAAAACTGACGAAGACAAAATCATCACCATTGAAGATCCGGTTGAATACCAGATTCGCGGCATCACGCAGATTCCGGTCAACGAGAAGAAAGGTCTGACCTTTGCTCGCGGACTGCGATCCATTCTGCGTCACGATCCCGACAAGATCATGGTCGGCGAAATTCGCGACACGGAAACGGCGCAGATTGCGATTCAATCCGCCCTTACCGGTCACCTGGTTTTCACCACTGTCCACGCCAACAACGTGGTCGACGTCATCGGGCGCTTCCTCAACATGGGCGTCGAGCCCTACAACTTCGTCTCTGCGTTGAACTGCATTCTGGCGCAGCGGCTGGTGCGATTGATCTGTGAATCCTGTCGCACGGCAACGCACTATACTCCGGAAGTGATGGAGGCTAGTGGTCTCGATCCCAAGACCTGGTCCGAGGTCAATTTCTACGAAGGACAAGGCTGCATAGAATGTGCCGGGACGGGTTTCCGCGGGCGAACTGCCATCCACGAGTTGCTCGATTTGAGCGACCGCATCCGCGAGATGATTCTGCTGAAGAAGCCAACTTCCGAGATCCGACGAGCTGCCCGCGACGAGGGCATGCGCTTCCTACGTGAGTCCGCCCTGGACAAGGTTAGAATCGGGCTGACCACGTTGAAAGAGATTAACAAGGTCACCTTCATCGAAAGCATGCGATAGGGATCGCCAGGCGGTTGACCTTTCGGTCAATGCCTCTGGTGCTCTTCCAGCTATTGCATTTATGAGCGGGTCAGCGGTCTACTTGTATAAGCGACCTCGTAAATTATTGTGGGAGGGCGCGGCTTCAGCCGTCCCGCTCACGGCCAAAGGAATGCGGGCTTTAGCCCCTGATGGATCCCGTAGTTGTTTTGTGAACGGCTTGTAGTCGCTGTAGGGATTACTTTCGGTAATGCGTCCTAATTTCAATTCGACTTCGAAACCGAAGCTGGCCTGCGAAATCGCGGCCGATCGGGTGCTTGCTGGACGAGTCTCGGACCGAGGCCACATGGTCGAGACCTGCGCCACGGGAGAGCTGCCCAAGGGCAGCGTCGTTCCCGACCTGCTCGAAACCAATGTGCGCGAGCGTAAAGGTGTTTTCGACGCCATCCAGCAGACGCTGGGCAGCGTAAGCAGCCGGTCGCGGGATGTCATTGCCGTTCTGCCCGACGCCGCCGTCCGCGTAATGCTGCTGGATTTCGAGACTCTTCCTTCCAACCACGCCGAGGCCGAGAGTGTGGTGCGTTTCCGCCTGAAGAAGTCGCTCCCTTTCGATCTCGACAAGGCCAAGATTTCCTATCATGCGCAGCCAGCCACGAGCGGGCTAAGGGTCGTGGCGGCAGTAGCTCTGAGCAGCGTGATCGAAGACTATGAATCCGTGTTCCGCGAGGCGGGATACAGCCCCGGCATCGTGTTGCCTTCGATGCTGGCTGCGCTGGGTGCGGCCAACGCAGACCGCCCGACGCTGGTTGTAAAAGTCGACGCACGCACCACCAGCATCGCTATTCTCGATAAGAATCAGTTGTTGCTCTTTCGAACTTTGGAAAATCCTCGTGGGGCAACCATTAGCGGAGAGCAACTGGCGGAAGAGGTTTATCCCTCGGTAGTATTTTTCCAGGATACTTACCATCTGAATATTGAACACATTTTCATCGCCGGTTTGTCGGACGCAGGGGGAGCCGTCCCCGCGCTTCGCGCGCAGACTGGCGCGGAAGTTACGGAATTGGTCGGAGATTCGCAATTGCCTACAGGCGTAGGTTCGATCCCGAAATGGAGAATGGCGGGGGTGGTCGGAGCCCTGCTCTCATAAATGCGCGTCGATATCAATCTCGCGAGTCAGCCTTACGAGGATGCGCGGCTCTTTTGGCTGCGCTGGGGCGGAGGACTGGTTGCGCTCGGCATTCTGACTCTGCTGCTGCTCATCATCACGGTCAATGGATGGATTGGCGCGCGCAAAGACCGGCAACTGATCAGACAATACGAAGCCCAGAGCGCGGCCCGCGACAAGGAGAAAGCGGACGCGGTAGCGTTATTGAACCTGCCCCAGAATAGCAGCACGCGGGACCGGTCCCAGTTTCTCAACGACCTCTTCCAGCGAAAATCTTTTTCCTGGACCAAGGCTTTCGAAAACCTGGAACAGATGATGCCTCCGCGGGTGCACGTGGTGTCGATGCGTCCCGAACTAGGGCCGGATAACGAGTTGGAGATCAAACTTATCGTAGCTGGGGATTCCCGCGATCACGCTTTAGACCTGGTGAGCAAAATGGAGGCTTCGCAACACTTCCAGGACACCCATATCGAAGAGGAGAGTTCTAGTCCTGGCAACGCATCTATTAGTGGGGACACAGTACAGTTCCACATCACCGCGTTTTACGTGCCTGAGATTGGAAGCAGCACTCCCGGAGGCGCGCAGTAAATGCCAGACCTCAAAGACACCCGGCGAAAAGTGAAGATCGCGCTAGCCGCCTTGGCGGCGGTGGATGTGATCGCAATCGCAGTGTTTTTTTCTCCCTTGATCGGATCCGAAGCGTCGAGACGCGAACAGCTCGATCAGGCTTGGAAGGAATTGCAGCAGAAGACGCGAGAGGTCGAACCGCTGCGTGGCCTGGACAAGAAGATTCCTGTCGCCCGCAAACAGATTGCCGACTTCTATGCGCAACGGCTGCCCTCGCAGGACTCTGCGATTTCGGCCGATCTCGGCAAGGTCGCGTCGCAGACCGGAGTCAGAATCGAAAACATTAAGTACGCGATGAAGGATCCGGAAGCTGTGGGAGTGCGGCGCGTGCAGATCGAAGCCGATCTCGCCGGGGATTATCTGCAATTGGTGCGTTTCGTTAACGCGCTGGAGCGCAACCAACTGTTTTTCCTGGTGGACAGCGTGGTGCTCGGTGGAGAACAAAACGGCGTGGTCAAGCTGCAACTTAAGCTGGAGACTTATCTGAAGACGGGTGCCGCCTAAGTGAAACTCGGAGCGGAAAATCGGACCAAGCTGATTGCGGCCGTCGTGCTGATGGTGATTGCCGTCGCCGCGTTCCTTTTCAATTCTGGAGGTTCGGCTCCGAAAGCCGTAACCCCGGTGCCTCCAATTCCCACGCTTACTCCGGCTGCGACTTCTCGACCCGCAGGCACAGGCCGGACGGGCAAAGGTCGCGGTAAGAAGGCCAGCGCGGCGTCCCGTTCGCTCGATCCCACCTTGCGATATGACTGGCTGAAAGCCAGCGAAGATACGAACTATGAAGGAAACGGACGAAACATCTTCCTGGCCCAGGCCGAGATTCCAAAGCCGGTGGCGCCGGCACAGACGCCGGAGCAAATAGAGGCGGCAAAAGGCCCTCCACCTCCACCGCCTCCGCCGCCCATCAACCTGAAGTTCTTCGGGTTCGCCAGCAAGCCGGGCGAAGCCAAGAAGATTTTTCTGTCCGAGGGCGAAGACGTCTTCATCGCATCTGAAGGAGACGTCGTGAATCGGCATTACAAAGTGTTGCGCATCTCCCCCACCTCGGTGGAAATAGAAGACGTGCTCAACAACAACCGCCAGAGTATTCCGCTGACTCTGGGATGAGTACAATTTTACAAATCCCCATGATGCTGTGCCCGCGAAAATCCGTCCGCCCCTCCGAGCGCGGATACATTCTGATCACCCTCATACTCTTTGTCGCGCTGGTTGCCATTGCCGCGCTGGTCATGGCCCCGCTCTTCACCTTCCAGATGAAACGCGATCGTGAAGAAGAGCTGATTCATCGGGGAACCCAGTACTCGCGGGCGATGAAACATTTCGTCAAGAAATTCGGCCGTTATCCGACTCGCATCGAGGAACTGGAAGACACCAACAATATTCGCTTTTTGCGCCGGCGCTACAAAGATCCCATCACCGGAAAAGATTTCAAGATCCTTCACATGGGCGACGTCCAAATGTCGTTTGGAGCGGGGCTTCCGGGAGCGATTCCGGCAGGCGGCCTTGCGCCGGGCGCTCCCGGCGCTCCGGGAGTCGCGGGCGGCCCGGGCGCGCCAGGAGGTCCGAACGGCGCGTTGAACGCGATGAATACGATGGCGATGGCTGGCGGTCTTGCGGCAGCCGGCGCCACCGCTGGTGCAGGATTCGGCAGCCAGGGAGCCGGTACTGCGGTTGGATCTCCCGCAGCCACGACTCCGGACGCTGATGAAAACAGCGGCGACGCTGCCGGAGCTGCGCCGAACCAAGGCGCCAGTCTCGCTGCGGCGGGTCCGGGCCCTCCCGGCGCTTTCGGTACAGTTGGCCAAGGGGCTACGGGTCCGAACGGTCAGACCTTTGGCGGAGGGCCGATGGTCGGAGTCGCCAGCACGAGCAAAGACAAAAGCATTCGTGTATTCAACAAAAAAGAGCACTACAACGAGTGGCAATTCATTTACGATCCGAGCACGGATCGCGGCGGCATCCTCACCACGCCGAACCAGCCGTCGTTACAAGCGGGAGGCGTAGCCCAGCCGGGCGCTCCCGGCGCTCCCGGTGCAGGCGGCACATTGACTGCGCCCGGCACATCCGGAGGGTTCGCTGGACAGCCTGGCACCGGTCTGCAGCCGGGACAACCGGCACAGCCGGGCCCACAAACTCCGCAGATGCCGCCTGACCAGTAGTAGCGTCAACCCGAGTCCCGCTCTGAAGGCCTCGCAGCTTTGTTGCCCCCGCAGCTCTTGCACATATTCCGGTGCAGAAAATACCTCAAAAAAAACTCTCATTTCTGCGCATAATCTAGAAAATAAAGGACCGGAATTTTTACTCCCCGCTAGATCTATGGTTCTAAAGGTAGTTAGATGCAAAATCTTGGAAACATTGGAGTTATGGGGCTTGTCTGCTCAGGAAAAACCCTAGCTTCCGGGCAAACTGCAGAAAACAAACGGCCGAGATTTTCCGCCTCCCGTGGTTGGGGGCAAAATCTTGAAAACATTTGAGTTAGCTCGGTTCCTCTGCTCCTCTCGGCCGGTGGTTCTGTTTGGGAGCCGCCGGCACGGGGACGCATTGGTCGGACTCAGCGGGTAAGCGGTGCAGGAGACGCGCCCGCTGTCAGGTTGTCAAAGATCGAAGATTATCTTGCAGATAACTTCTGCCTTCTTATGTTATCGGAAGTGACGAGCTGGGTTCAAGAAGAAAGAGAACGGCTGGGGGCCCGGTTCCCGAATTGGGAATCCCCGAGGATAAAGCCCGCCGAGCTGGACCGACCGTCCTTCGATCGTTGAGCGAACCTGCCGAGATTCGTCTGGTTACTTCGGCGGTGTGTAGATGAAACCCCGCCACAAGCCTTCCTGCGTTTGATACTCGCCGACCACTTGCCCTACGTTGTTGATCGCCAGCCCGACGGTGGACCCGGCAAGGGATTTTGGTACATTGATCGAAGCCGTCGGCTTCCCGTTCACGATGGTGACGTAATGAGTTTTTGGTGGCGAGTTGGCGTCTACCCAGCCTCCCAAAATCACGGATTGATTGTTGATTCCCACCAGCCCCGTGGCGGTGCCTCCGGCCACGTCGATATCCGAGAAGCCAGCGGTCGCATTCCAGTAGAAACCGTGCATTACGCCATTCTGGTCGAACCAGTTGCCAACGACTTCCTGGTTGTCGTTGATGGCCCTGGGGTAGGTGGTGACTGCGCCGGGCATGTTGAAATTCAGGGTGAGCTTCTCGGAGTTGTTGTCATAAAAGTACCCACTGTACGGAGTGGAATAGTTGTGCCAGCTCCCGACGATCTGGTTCAGGTTGTTGAGGCCCCCAATACTCTCGGTGACCCACTCATTTGGGTAGTCATCATGAGGGAACGGAATATCGGTAATCGTAGGGGGAGTGAACAAGAAAAGCTCCTCCTGGCCTCGGTGAGCGTTGATAGGGCATCCCCCGGCTACGTTGCCTGCCTGGTTGATGGCACCCGCTCCTTGTCCGTTGATGCCGCACCCGAAGCTGGTCGGGGGTTGCTCCCACTGTTTGTAGAATGGCTCATTCGAGGGATTTCCTTCGCCCACGATGGTCGCCGCGTTGTTCATGAACAGCGACGATCCGTTGGTCTTAATGATGTTCTTGGTCCAGATGCCACCCGGACTGATGACGTAGACCTGGCCGGTGGGCCACCAGCCGAGTACCTGCCCTGAGTCATTGATCGCCGAGACGGTGCCGAACCCTGCATTCGGTCCCAGCCAAAACGTCTGGTACTTGCTCTGCGCTCCGGCGGCTATCGCGACGAGCAACGTCAATGTTAAAGTTAGGGTCTTCATCGTCGTCTCTCTTCTTTTGCGCGTTGGAAGTATATATCGGAAAAGAATCCTGAACAGCTAAACCTTTCCGCTCGCGTTTGGATTTGCCTGGCGCCAATGATTTGTACACGGCAGTGAAGTTTCGCTAAACTATAATCGTCCGCGTTCAGGGATCCAGCGATAGCAGTGCTTTTGCACTTCCGCCCTGTTTTGCGGCACCGCCCATCTCGTAAGAGGAGTGGTCAGCGATCACGGCAGGCCTGTTTTCGCACAGTCACGGCCGTTTCGCGATTCGTTGACCCGCGTCGCGCGATCACTGCGCTTTGCAGCTTGAACCCTTTGGTACCCTTTCGTATCAAAATCCCAAGAGGACAGAGGTTATTAGTGAGCCGTAAGCAGAAAGTGACCAGCCGAAAGACTATACACATCGAGTGGGGCGACTGCGATCCCGCGCAGATTGTGTACTATCCTCGCTATCTCGCCTATTTCGACGCCTGCACCACCGCGTTGTTCAAAAAGGCTGGACTGTCGAAGCGGCAAATGTTGAAGACCTATGAAATCATCGGAATCCCTCTGGTGGATTTGCATGTGTCATTTAAAGTGCCATCGCGATTGTCGGAGGTCGTGACTGTCGAATCTGAGATCACCGAGTGGCGCCGCCGGAGCTTCTGTGTCCGCCATAGACTGTTCAACAAAGGAGTTCTGGCCGTGGAGTGCTCTGAAATCAGGGTTTGGGCAACTCTTTCTGCAACCGACCCCGACAAAATTGAAAGCAAAGCCGTCCCGCAGGAGGTGATTGCGAAGTTTTCCAGGGGTAACAGCCTTGCGCGAGGACGTCAGATCTCGCGACGAAGAAGGGCGACGAAAAAGCCTTGAGAATGCGCACACAAGTTGGGATTGTGGGGGCGGGGCCGGCTGGGATGGTTTTATCGCGCCTGCTGCATCTGCAAGGCATTGAGTCGGTGGTCATCGAGGCTCGAAGCCGGGAATACTGCGAACAGCGGGTGCGAGCCGGGGTTTTGGAACAGGGCACAGTGGATCTGCTCACGGAAATGGGCGTAGGGGAGCGAATGAAGCGGGAGGGCCTTATCCACAATGGAGTCGAGCTGCGCTTCAACCGGCATGGTCATCGCATCGATTTCAAGGAGTTGACCGGGCGCGGCATCACGATCTACGCGCAGCAGGAGGTTGTGAAAGATCTGATTGAAGCGCGTCGCAAAGAGGGTGGCAAGATCTGGTTCGAGATCAACGGTGTGAGTGTGCATGACTTTGATTCCGCAAACCCGACAATTCGATTTCACGACCACGGCGAACCTTGCGAGATTCTTTGCGACCTCATCGCGGGCTGTGACGGTTTTCATGGGGTATGCCGACCGAGCGTAGCGAGTGCGTTAACGGTGTATGAGCGGGTTTTTCCTTTTGCCTGGCTCGGAATTCTAGCGGCTGCGGCGCCGTCTTCAGAGGAATTGATCTATTGCTATCACGAGCGCGGTTTTTCGTTGCACAGCATGCGCACTCCTGAGATTACTCGCTTGTATTTGCAGTGTGCTCCTGAAGAAGATCTGGCCCAGTGGCCGGATGAGCGGATATGGGAGGAACTGCAGACGCGGCTTGCTACCAAAAACGGATGGAAGCTAACCCAAGGTCCTATCCTGCAAAAAGGCGTTACCGGGATGCGCAGTTTTGTCGTGGAACCGATGCAACACGGCAGACTCTATTTAGCCGGAGATGCGGCGCACATTGTGCCTCCGACCGGAGCCAAGGGGCTCAATCTTGCAGTAGCGGATGTTCGCGTTCTCGGTGCTGCGATCGCGGAATTTTACAAGTCTGGAAAAACTCAACTGCTCGACCGATACTCTGAGACCTGTTTAAGACGGGTATGGCTGGTACAGCGCTTCTCCTTGTGGATGACTTCTATGCTGCATCGCTTTCCTGGGAATGACGGGTTCGAGGAGCATAAGCAGTTAGCGGAACTGGATTACGTTACAAGTTCGCACGCCGCCGCGCAGACGTTTGCCGAAAACTACGTTGGGCTTCCGATGAACTGATCGCAACAGAGCCAGTAGCCCACCTGCAGGAAGACTCAACCAGCGCAAAACAGATGCAAATCTTTTCACCGTGTCGCGGGTGGGCAGAGTCGTTATACAATCGCTGCCGCTTTCAAGTCCGCGAAAGAAGCTCAGGCTGCGCCATGCGGCCGTTTTACCGAAGGAGAAAAACCATGAAAACCTGCAAATCGTTACTGCCGGCTGTATTGACGCTGGCCTTCATGATTACGACGACCGCGGCTGCTGCACCAACTTTGACTTTCAAGTTTACGAAAGTCAATGTACCAGGCGCGCTCGCCACCGGTCTCGGAGGAATTAACAATTCGGGTGTGATTGTTGGGGAGTACGAAGACAAGAAAAGTGTTGAGCATTGCTTCATGCTAAAGGGCGGCAAGGTGACCACGATCAACTACCCGAAAGCTGCTTCGGACAGCTGCATCCACATCAATTCTGCGGGCGCCATTGTTGGCGATTCGAAGAATTCAGCGGGCGTTACAACGGGGTTCGTATATCAGAATGGCAAGTTCACCAACATCCCGGGCCCCAGCGGCGCAAAGTCGTCCGTTGCTTATGGAATCAACGATAGTGGAGTGATTGTCGGTACTTATACAGACTCCAAGGGAGAATTGCACGGGTTCCTGCTCAAGGGCAAAACATACAAGACCCTGGACCCGCCCGGCTCCATTCTGACCATTGCCACCGGTATCAACAACGCGGGCAATGTTGTCATGTTCTATGGGAAGTCGGCTGCCATCGAGTCCGCTCTGTACAATGGCAAGACCTACAAGACGATTAACGTGCCCGGCGCAGCCAACTCTTTCGCTTTCGACATAAACAGCGGAGGCGACATCGTCTATGAAACGTTGAATTCCAGTGCCACCAAGGCGCAGGGTGTTCTGTACCAGGCCGGCAAGTTCTACACCTTTGCCTATCCCAAGAGCGCGGATACCAGCGTCACCGGAATCAACGACAAGAGCGAACTGGTCGGATATTATCAGACCAAATCAATCAGTGGTCCCGATCAGGGTTTCACTGCGACCTATTGACGGCCAAGTTTTCGCGGTGTTGTGAACGCTGACGGTCGTTGTACAATCGCTGCCGCTTTCCAGTCCGAGAAACGTGTGGCGGAAGTGTGTCGAAACAATTCGATCCCAGGGAGGGGAATGATGAAAATCTGCAAATCGTTGCTGCTGGCGGTATTCGTGATGGTGTTCATGATGGCGGCGACTGCCGCTACGGCGCCAACTTTGACTTTCAAGTACAGGACGATCCGGGTGCCGGGAGGGCTGACCACAACCGTCGGAGGCATTAACAACGCGGGCGCAATGGTTGGACAATATCTGTCCAAACCCGGAGGGAACCCACACGGCTTTCTGGAAGATGGCGGTAAGTGGACCCACATTGAGAACCCCAAGGGCTCGTCGACGATTTGCAAGAATATCAATTCCAGCGGTGCGATCGTGGGCAACTACCAGAATTCCAAGACCACCACGAGGGGGTTTGTCTATCAAAGCGGCACGTTTACGGATATCTCCGGTCCCGCCGGAGCCAAAAGCTCGCAGGCGTATGGGATCAATGACGAAGGAGCGATTGTCGGCTCTTATCAGGACTCCAAGGGCTTGCATGGATTCCGTCTGAAGGGCAGCACGTACAAGACACTAAACGTGCCTGGCGCTACTGCGACAGTCGCGACCGGCATTAACAATCGGGGATATATCGTCCTGTATTGGCAGGACACGATGGACAATACCGAGTCTTCTATTTGGAACGGCAAGAGCTACAAGACGATTGACGTCCCCGGCGCGTCGAACACGCTGGCCATGGACCTCAACAATGCGAATGACGTTGTCTTTCAATGGTTCGATCAGCTCTACCATCCACACGGAGCGCTGCTGCATGCCGGCACTTACTTCAAATTTAATCATCCCGGAGGTATGGGGACATACGGAATGGGAATCAACGATCAAAGCATGGTGGTGGGATTCTGGGTGCCGACTAACGATTACCAGGGAGGATTTGTCGCGACGTACTGACGGTGTGAGTGTGGGGCTTTGATGCGGATTCCTGGCCGCGGTGTATCGGTCGAAGAGCCGGTTCCACACAAACATTCCACAAATACGAAAGCCTCAGCGCTAGTGGCGATGAGGCTTTTCTATTGAAGTCTCCGGGAATTTACACGCTGAACGAAGATCCGCAGCCGCAGGTGCTCTTCACGTTCGGATTCTCGAACTTGAAGCCGGCGCCTTCGAGGGTCTCTACGTAATCGACGATGCAGTGATTCAGGTACATGAGCGACGTGGCATCGACGTAGACTTTGAGGCCATCCATGTCGAACACTTTGTCCATCATACCCGCGCCGTTTTCAAACGACATCGAGTAGGAGAAACCAGAGCAGCCGCCGCCCACAACTCCGACGCGCAGGCCGGCAGGGACGGGATTCTGTTGCGCCATAATATCCTTCACTTTGGCAATCGCATTCGCGGTCAAGCTGACCGGGGGCGTTTTGGGCGTAACTTCGGGAACGGTTGTCGGGACAGTGGTTGTGGCCATGGGTATCTCCTTGAAATTGCGACGTACTTATTATAACAAAGCTGCGCCAGGGGTCGAGTCAAAAATCTCGGCTCCAACGTCATGACTGGATGGACCTTAGATGACCAAAAGTGGACCGGCGTCGCATCCCCAAAAAACAAAACCTGCGGGGGCTTGCCTTCTGGGGATATAATTCGCCCTTAGGGGCCCCGTCGCCCACCGACATTGGCAAAGCTTCGGGGTTTTCACGAGATCGGCACCGAGGTGGCATATGATGCAAATGCTGATGTGGCCGCTAGCTGTTTGGGGAGTTCTCACCGCTGTCCTGATCATCCTCCTCATCTACCGCAGTACACTCACCATGCAAGAGGACGATCAACTGTTCCTGGGCGAGTCTGAGTCGCATATGGAGAAGGAACAGATCGAGATTATGGCTAAGGTGAACAAAATTACTCCCTTGGTGAAATGGCTGGGAGCTGCGTCCGGATTGATGATTCTGGTAATCGCTGGTATCGCCGTCTATCAGGGATTGCAACAAGTGCAGTGATTTTGCGACGTCCACCTTGTGCTGGCTAGCGGGTTTGCGGTCAGAACTCGCGACCCGATCGGCGTTCGGCTGGAAAGTTGTCGAAGGGTGAGGCGCGGTTGCGTCTCGCCCTTTGCTTTTGGTGAGACAAGGCGACGTTCGATTGCGTCGTGTTGCAACTACGGGGTCGCGTCGGGGTTTCTGCCCGGCACCGCGCCCTAACACAGAAGTCTCATTGACACTGCGTGCCGGACGGGTAACATGGTGGCGTTCAAAAACGGAGGCCAATATGAAAAGGCCGTCACTCCTTGTATTAGTTGCTTGTGCGGCGCTTTGCGTGGCAGTTCAGTCGCAAACATTCATCAGTTTTAAGATCGGCAGCGACTCGACGTATCCGAGTGGATTAAACGCTTCCGGGGAAGTCGTAGGAATGTACTACGCAGGCGTCTACAACTCCTCCTACGGTTTCCGGCGCGATGCCACCGGCACTATGCACCGCTTGGGTGAGGGAGTTCTGCCACGGGTTGTAAACCGCAGGGGCGAATACGCGGGCCTCTGGAATGTTTCTGCGTTTCACCAACTGCCGCCTGGGCAGCACGTGCTCATCTTAAAGGACAAGAACTCACAGGCGTTGTACTTGAACGACGCTGGTTGGCTGGCAGGAACTTGTCAGTGCGATGGGAACAATCAGCCGACAGAAAGCTTCGTGCAGGATGCCTCGGGAACGCTCACGATCCTGCAAATTCCGGGCGCTTACGAATCGATCTTCGCCGGCCTGAACAATGCAAATCAGCTAATCGGGTACTACAATACTGTCGAAAATGGGCCTTCAACGGGATTTCTTTATGTTGATGGCGTGGTCACGCCCCTCAATTTCCCTGGTGCTGTAAGCGTATATCCGAAGGCGATTAACGACAGCGCGGAGATCGTTGGGGTCTGGGTAGACGCTAAAGGTGCTGGGCATGCGTTCTACGGAACGGTCGCTCAAGGGTTTACTTCGTTCGACGTACCTGGCGCGTTACAGACTTCGCCCTGGGGAATCAATTCCTCCGGCACGATTGTTGGTAGCTTCTTTACATCGAGTCAGCTCCTGCAAGGATTCATGTTGAAGAGCGGGAAGTTCACTACGCTGAATTATCCGGGCGCGTATCAGTCGGTGCCGTTGAGGGTGAACAACGCGGGAACTGTCCTGGGCGATTGGCTTACGAAAAAGAATCTCTCTCGGGGATTTTTATGGACGCCGTGAGGCGCGGTTGCGTCTCGCCCTTTGCTTTTGGTGCCGGGAACAGGACTCGAACCTGCACGCCTTGCGGCACTGGATCCTAAGTCCAGCGCGTCTGCCAATTCCGCCATCCCGGCATCTTTCTATAACAACTTCACGATTAGCAAGTTAGCTCGCCTTCGCCACATGAATTTCGGAATCTCCATCTTGGTCGGTGGCATACATGTTGGCACTTGGTTTTGTAAGTTTAGCTGCACTCTGTCGGCGGCCTTCCTCGATCCGGCTGGACGCTTCTTTGATGTCGAATCGACTGACAATATTATATCGCCCGAATACTTCCCTGGTCTTCCAGCCACCGATCTTCATAATGGCGCCGTCATCTATTCGTATCGCCGCATACTACGCGCTGCCGAAACGACGCAGATCGTGAAACAGAAGCCATTCCCACTTGCTTCGCTCCTTGCCTTTGCAGTCGCTCCACTTCGCGAATTTCCCCAGCCCAGCCTTTTTTGCAAAGCGTCCACTACGCACCCGAAAGTCGCGCACTGGTTCTCCCTTTCCTCTGGTGAAGACATGATCCTCGGGGCCTTTACCGGCAGCATAAGCACGCAGTAGTTCATAGACCTCTCGGGTCATTTTGATGACTCGGCCTGGATTGTTCTTCGTCGTGCCCGGACGCATGCTGAGGTTGCAAGTTCCTTAACCTTCATTTGCACGCTAGCGAATCGCATGGCTTTATGGGAAAATACCCCATTATGTCTAGAGAACTTGTCTGGTTGGAAAATCTGACGTTCGCAGCCTGGGGATGTACGGCATGTAGCTGGGTCATACCAAATCCCGGCCCTTCGGCTCTAGGCAGGTCATCTACGCAGGTCAAGAAAGCATTCGACGAACACGACTGCGCTAGATTTCCGAGCGTACTATCAGGGCGACCACGGAAAGGTTTAAATCCCTGAATCCCCATCGCTCCGCTGGAGAAGGCGCGGAGCTTCAGCATGACGTCTGTCGACTCGACTCTTAATGGCTCTACAAACAAATCTTGACCCGGTCTGTTATGTGGGGGAAGACTGGAATCTCCGAGTCACGACATCGGGCAGTTGTTCTTCGAGTTTCCGCGCCAGCCAAGCTTGCAACTCCGAGCCGAGGTTAGAGGGCAGGAATAAAAACGACAAGCCAGCCTGACCTTTGTCATCGTGCCAGCACACCTTGCAGTCCGCTGTGACGTCGAGGTGAGGGCTGGGCAGAGTGAACTGGATCTTCAGCTCGGTGCCGGGCATCAGCGGTGTCGAAGTGATCAAGGCCATGCCGCGTTCGCTGATGTTAATCGTCTTGCCGAAAACCTCCGATTGTCCTTTCCTGCTGGCGGCAGCCGGCACCGAGATAGGATAGCGGAAATAGCGGCGCCGTTCTCGCACAATCAATCCGTAGGCGGCCTTGAGGGTGTTCCGGATCGACTCGGAAGTCAGAGGCCTTTCGAGAACAAAGCTCGAACCCGCTTTCAAGGCAGCTGCGGTCTCGACACTGCCGCTAGTAATCGCGAATGTGATCGCAGTCCGGTTCGAGGCGGAGGCCCGCAGTTGTTCCAGAAAGAGTGTGGCCTGATTGCCCATTGAGAAGTCAACGACGCCGACCTCAAGTTTGCTATGGCTCACCCGGTCCAGGGCGTCTCCCATGTGTATGCAGACCTCGACGGACAAGGCTAGTTCTTCCATGGCCTCGGCAAGTTGGCGCGTCGTCACGGCGTCTCCGGAGACGATCAAAGCTTTGCCTATGAGTTTCCCGGTGGTTGCGGTCATTAATGGCCTCCTTGGCTAAGCGGACTTGCGCGTGGCCGATTCGTCACTTTGTCCTTCTATTGGAGAATTGTTGCGCGACACTATCTGGGAATTGTCGTGGGACGCAGCTTCCGGCAAGCCTTTGAGGTGGCGAATCTGCCCAGCGTACAACGCAACGGTAGTCAGTGCTCCAACCCCAGCACCTAGCAGGAAGATTCCCAGAGCGATCCAACGGTCCATGGCATGCGTCTCCCGCACCTGTTTTCATCGGCAGAAGTCTCCTCTGCCTTGAAAACACCACGGCGCGCCTCAAACCTCGATGAGAACCGTTTGCCTACCGAGCTATATCTGTGGCGCGCCAGGTACTTTGTAGCAAAAGCTATTGGGATGCTACGCGATCTCGGCGAAAGCGCTGGTAACTCCTAATAATCTTTTACGAAATACGAACAGGAGTTAAGCGAGGACTTAGACGGGACTTTGCGCGCTGGCTTTCCAGGGAGATTCCCTGGAGAACTGAATCAAAAGCGGTCGTGAGGGTCCGAACGTCACTTTTCGTGACACTAACCCATGACCGCAAGGTTCAACGCGAACCGTAACTTACACTAGCCCAGAGATTGTGCGCATGGCAATACAGTGTGTACTGTATCGAACACCCATTCGGTTTTATGCCAGTCGCCGTACGGAATGTAAAAAGCACGATTACGAAGGCAAATTCGTTCCGCAATCGTAACAAGTGAAGTGAAAGTCACAGTTTCCAGGTGGATGCTCAAGCCGCTGTTTCGGGCCAAATTCTCTCTTCTGTTTCGACGACTGCGCTACACTGAATGGGCCATGAATAATCCATCCCAACCCAATATCCGGCTAGTGAACGCTCCCGACTATCGCGAGACTTATGCCAACAGCGTGCAGGTGCGAGTGAACGTCTGGGATTTCTTTCTGGTTTTCGGAACCTTGCAGCAACAGACCGAGTCTCAGGTGGAGGTCAAGAACTTTCAGGGCATCTACTTGAGCCCGCAACAAGCCAAGGCGCTGATGTCGATTTTGCAGCAGAACGTCTCGGGCTACGAGAGCACATTTGGTGAGATCAAACTCGATCCCCGAATGGCATCTGGCGGGCCAGTGCACTAGACTGCTCCGGTGACCGGAGACATCGATCGGCAGCGTAGATATCCGACGGCACTGCTTTTTGTATTATTCTTTTTCGTGTTGTCCGCCCTGCACGCTCCTCTGCTGCGCCTGCCGTATTTCTGGGATGAAGCTGGATACTATGTGCCTGCGGCTCGCGATCTGCTGCACGGTGCGTTGATTCCACATTCCACTCCGTCGAACGCGCATCCCCCGCTGGTCATGGCGTATCTCGCCCTCGCATGGAAGATTCTGGGTTACGCGCCTGCGGTGACGCGCATCGCGATGTTGGCGGTTGCGGCCTTTTCTCTGTTGGGCGTGTTTCGCCTGGCGCAACGAGTTGCGAACACCGAAGTCGCCATCGCCTCGACCGTCTGCACGGGTCTGTATCCTGTTTTCTTTGCCCAGAGCTCTCTCGCCCATCTCGATCTGGCAGCAGCCGGATTCACCTTTTGGGCCTTGCTCGCCTATATCGAGAACCGGCGATGGAGCGCAGCCGTGTGGTTCTCGTTGGCAGCGCTGGCAAAGGAAACCGCGATTCTGGCGCCGCTCGCGCTATTCGCCTGGGAATTTGTCGCTCTGTTTGTCATCCCGGGCGAAGCGCGGGATCTGAGTGCTTCGTCTATCAAGCAAGAACCCAACTCCCTCGTCGCTGCCCGGAATGATCAGGCGATGAGTTGGACAGCAATGTGTGGCCCACTCTTTCTTCCGGTCATCCTGCTCGCACTCTGGTACGCCTTCCACTATGCGAGAACCGGATTCGTCTTCGGCAACCCGGAATTCTTTCGCTACAACGTAGAAGCCACCATGCAGCCGCTACGCATGGTGCTTGCGCTCGGGTTGCGCCTCTGGCAAGTCGTGGGATATCTCAACCTATCCTTCCTCACCCTGGCGGGGTTGCTCGCGATGTGGCTACCTCCGCTGCGCGACCACGGCGAAGAGCGCAAACGAATCTCGCTGAAAGTGCAGTTCGCCTTCCTCGCAGTAATCGCCGCTTACGTGGTTGCAATGGCCGTAGTAGGCGGAGCCGTGCTAGCTCGCTACATGCTTCCAGCGGTTCCACTCGTGATGATTCTTTGGGTTTCCACGCTGCGCCGAAGAGTGCGGCTTTGGCGCGGCGTGGTCGTGATTGTGGCGCTGGCATTCATTGCCGGACTGTTCGTCAACCCACCGCATGGATTTTCTATTGAAGACAATCTTGCGTACCGTGATTACATTCTGCTGCACCAGCACGCTGAAGACTTCGTGGAAGCCCGCTATCCCATGGCCCGTGTGCTGACAGCATGGCCAGCCAGTGACGAACTCACGCGCCCGTATCTCGGCTACGTGTCTCGCCCCATGCGCGTTTTTCGCATTGAAGACTTCACTGCCGAGCAACTGATGTCCGCATCCGAGATGCCCTCGAAATTTGATGTGGCGCTGGTTTTCTCAACCAAGTACGAACCGCCGCATCCCTGGTTCGAGCGCTGGCGCCGATGGCAACAATGGAAAACTGAATTCTTCGGCTACCACCGCGACGTCCCGCCGGCAGCCGCAGCACAAATCCTTGGAGGACGCCTCGTCTATCACGACATCCGCCACAACCAATGGATCGGTGTGATAGAGATGGAGCCGGTAGAAGAGGCGCGGGCTGGACGAAGCAACATGTAATTCTATATTGGCACGAATCGTGACAAGGCGTAGTATTTGGCAATGGATCACGCTCTCCGCCAAGCCCGACTCGCGGCCTTGCGAGAGGAGATGGAAGCAATCCACTCTGCGAACAAACAGTACTGGAACAGCACGGTACGCAGCCACGATACCGATATGGAACATCAGCTCAGACAAGAACGACTGGAACAAGTTCGGAAGGAAATGGACGAACTGACCGAAACAAGGCTCAAGTCGGCCTAGGTCTCGTGAACCTCTTGATGCTTGTTTCAGCTTCGTACTCATGCCTCGTGAGTGGTTGATTCAACTCCAACGGATATCCCCTGCCCCAGCTTTTCCAGCCTCTTGCATTTTTCCAGCTTTCAGCCACAATATCTGGGCTGGAGTGCTCCAAAGAACGGCTGCCGGGGGTCGGCGTTCTTGTTGACTCGGTATGAGCAAGCATCTGTATCCGCGGCGTCCGCTCAAGACTCTCGCCGTCACCGTTCTGCTTTCTGCTTGGTGCGCGAACGCACAGCCCGTCTCCGCGCAGAACACTCCGCCTGAAGATAAACAGGACAGCATTCGCGGCATTGTGGTCAACAGCGTAACTCGCGAGCCTATCGGACACGCGCTGGTCTACTCTCCAGATAATCGTTTTGCCACGATGACCGACGGCGAAGGCCGTTTTGAATTCTCCCTCGCCAAAGCCGAGAACGATGAGACCAAAGAGGACCGCCCCAGCCCCGCGATCGCCGCAGGCTCCTCCGCGAACATATGTGGACCCAACGGATGTACCCACTACACGTCCGCGAATGGGGCATATCGCATCGGCACATTGATGGCTCGAAAACCCGGATTTCTAACCGATCAAAACGCAACTCGGAACCTTCAACAGGACGCGACCAAGGAACTTACAATCTCTCTCACACCTGAGGCTCTTATTGTGGGCCGGGTTGTCCTTCCTACTTCCGAACCTTCCGACATCATCCAGTTGGAGCTCTATCGAAGGCAGGTTCAGGAAGGCCGCGCGCATTGGGTTCGCGAAAACGCGGCAACGACCAAATCAAACGGCGAGTTTCGTTTTGCTGAACTCCCGGCGGGCAGTTATAAGCTGCTGACCCGGGAACTGCTCGATCGCGATCCTCTTACCTTCGATCCGCGTGGACAACTCTACGGATATCCACCCGTCTATTTCCCAAACGCCACCAACTTCGAAGCCGCGCAAAACATTCAGCTAACCGCAGGCCAGAATTTCCAGGCGGATATTTCCCTGGTCCGACGCGCCTACTACCCAGTCAAAGTGGCCGTCGCCAATGTGCCGGATAATGTTCATGGCTTCAGCATCGTTGTGTCCCCTCAGGGTCACCCGGGCCCTGGATACGCGCTCGGCTACAACAACCAGACCCAGATGATTGAAGGCTTGCTGCCCGATGGAAACTACACTCTGGAGGCGGAGAGCGCTGGACCGGCCGCGTCCGGACTGGTGAACATCAGCGTGAAAGGCGCGGCAGCCGAGGGAAACCGCATGACTGCGGTCCCGAACAGTTCGATCGGTGTAAACGTTAAAGAGGAATTCACGTCAAGCGAACAGTCCGCCTCGCGCAGTTTCAGGTTCGAGGGTAACTCCACCGCATTGAACCAGCGGAATCCAGCGCGCTACCTCAATATCCGCCTGGAACCGGACAATTATTTTGGGAACAATAGCGTGTTTGTTCCGCGTCCACCCTCCGGACCTGACGACGATTCCCTCGTAATCGACGGTGTTTGGCCGGGGCGCTACTGGGTGAGGGTGGAGGCCTTCCGCGGATTCGTGGCGTCGATCAGCTCTGGCACCACCGACCTTCAGCATCAGCCACTCGTCGTCGGCCTGGGCGGATCGAGTGCTCCCATTGAAATAACCCTGCGAGATGGCAGTGCCGAAATCGACGGAACCGTCGAAGGCTTGGCTGCGCTCAGTGCATCCGACGGTCAGACAGCGTCGGCGATTCGAACTGGGCCTGTATCTGACCGATCATTCGCACATCTATATTTCATTCCGCTCCCGGACAGCAGCGGAGATTTCAAAGACTTCTGGGTACAGCCGGATGGGAAGTTCGGCCCGCAACAACTGCCGCCGGGTACTTATCGTGTGCTTGCCTTCGATCGTCCGCAACCGGATCTGGAATATCGCAACCCTGAAGCAATGAAAGCCTATGACGCGAAGGGTCAGTTGGTGCGCTTGATTGCGGGCCAGAAGGAACACCTGCACCTGCAATTGATCTCGACGACCGAATGAACATGATCAAGTTTTTGCAATTGCGCCGATCACCGTCTCGCACGATTCTCGCGTGCGCGTTGATATTGCTCTACTCTCTGCCAGTCTTCGCGGCCCAGAGTTCAAGTACCGTGCAGACCCAATCCTCGAGTGGCACCCTTCGAATCGCCGGAATCATCGTGAACGCACTCGGCGGAAATCCATTAGGACGAGCTCGCGTCACGATTGCCGATGCCAGGAATCCCCAGAATCGTCAGTCGGTGATCACGTCCGAAGATGGCCGCTTCGAGTTCAAGCAGTCAAGCCCCGGCAAGTATTCGTTGCAAGGCGCGAAGCGGGGTTTTATCCCCGCCGCCTATGACGAGCACGAGGGCTTCTCGACCGCAATCGTGACCGGCGCCGGCCTCGATACCGAACACCTCGTGCTCCGTCTGTCGCCGTCCGCCGTGCTTTCCGGCAAGATTCTAGACGAATCAGGTGAGCCGGTTCGTCATGCCTCGGTTTCACTTTACCGCGAAGACCGGCAAGTCGGCGTCAGCCGCATAATCAGATTTCGGATGGCCACGACGGACGATCAAGGCACGTACGAATTCGCGCAGCTCAACGCCGGCTCCTATTTCATCTCTGCAACCGCGCAGCCCTGGTACGCCCTGCATCCTCGCGCTTCGTACCAATCCGACGCGGAAAACCTTCCAACCGCCGTCGACCAATCTCTCGACGTTGCGTATCCCGTCACCTACTACGGCGATTCCACCGAACCCGACGACGCCACGCCCATCCCCATTCGCGGCGGCGATCACTTGCAAGCCGATATTCATCTGAATGCGGTTGCGGCGCTTCACTTGCTGTTTCACGCTGCTGACAACGGCGAGCACGTATTCAACATGCCGATGCTGCAAAAGCCGTCGTTCGACGGAATGGAGAACGTCCAGACTGGTGGCATGCAGTCGGTCTCTCCCGGAGTATTCGAGATCACTGGAATCGCGCCCGGCCGCTACTCAGTTCGCGATCCCAGCGCCGGGCAAGGCGGTGAAGACAACGAAATTAATATCACCACCAACGGGCAGGAACTGGAGGCGCCGACCGAGCAGCACGCTGCCACGGTAAAGGCGACGGTGCAGATATTGGGAGAGGCAACGTTGCCACCGCAGATTGAGATCGGACTTCGCAACAGCAAAATGCGAGTCGTAGCTTGGCAAGAGATGGACAAGAAAGGAGAGCTCGAATTCGTAAATCTCGCTCCCGGCAAATATGACGTGTTGGCAGGGAGCCGGCCGAAGGCCTATTCCGTAGTGCAAATGTCATCCGACAGTGGCGTAATTGCGGGTCACACTTTGAATGTGACCGCCGGCGCATCGATGGCCGTTACGCTCTCGCTGGTCGGAGGCACGGCGAACGTGGAAGGATTTGCCAAACGCGCTGGCAAGGCGACTGCAGGGGCCATGGTCGTGCTGGTACCCAAAGATCCCGAGTCGAATCGCGAACTGTTCCGCCGAGATCAGAGCGATCAGGACGGAAGTTTCAGCCTGCGCAGCGTCATCCCCGGCACTTACACCATCGTCGCCATCGACAATGGCTGGGACCTCGATTGGTCTCGCCCCGGCGTCATCGCCCACTACGCCAAGCAAGCCCAAATCGTGACGGTCAGCGAGCACTCGCAAACTTCCATTCACTTGGCAGATCCAGTTGAAGTGCAGCCGCGGTAAGCGCAAACCGGCCAACGTGATTGCGCCGGGAGTGGCGTTCGCATATCCTAGGCGCATCCTCGACAATTCCACGCAGTGAGTCATTTTGCACAAACCGCATCACTCCCGGAGCGGCCTCCGCAGCCTGCCCTAAATCGTAACTTGCGGTGGCAAGCAGGCGTCCTGATTATTTTGATCGGCTGGCTTTACGGGTTTATCCTTTTTCATCTCGCGAAACAGTGGTCGAACGATGCGAATTTCTCCCACGGATTTTTCGTTCCCCTCTTTTCATTGTTCGTGCTGTGGCAGAATCGCGAGCGGCTTGCCCGTGAACCACGTGACCCTTCGTCATGGGGCCTGCTTATCGTAGTGTTCGCGCTTGCGGTGCTCGTTGCAGGAGTGCTCGGAGCCGAGCTTTTTCTCTCGCGCGTTTCTCTGCTACTGCTCATTGCGGGTCTGGTAATTTTCTTCCGTGGATGGCATTCGTTTCGTGCGGTGCTTTTCCCGTGGGCATTTCTGTTCCTGATGATTCCCATCCCCGAAATCGTTTTCAGCCAGATTACTTTCCCTCTTCAAATTCTGGCCTCCAAAGTAGCGGCGCTGCTGTTGCCTCTACTCGGCGTTCCCGTGTTGCGCGAAGGCAACGTGATTAATCTACCGGCGATGCCGCTCGAAGTTGTGGAAGCCTGCAGCGGCATTCGCTCGCTGCTTTCGCTCGTGACTCTGGCCATCATCTACGGATACCTGGTCGAAACTCGCACATGGGCGCGAGTGGCATTGGCCATGGCTTCTATTCCCATCGCGGTCGCCGCCAACAGCTTGCGCATCGTGGGCACCGGCCTGCTGGTGCAATACTGGGACCCGGACAAGGCCGAAGGCTTCTTTCACACATTTTCCGGCTGGCTGGTCTTTGTGGTAGCGCTGGCGATGCTTTTTCTCTTTCACCGCCTCTTACTGATTGGCCGCACGCGGGCCGATTCAAGAAGTGAGGCCCAGCCGTGAAATCAAACTGGAGATTCGCGATCATCGTTGTTTTGCTTGCGGCCACGGCAATTTTTCTTCAAGCTCGCGGTCGCGACGAGTCTCTGCCCAGTCGCGAACCCCTCGCTTCCTTGCCATACCAACTGGGACCATGGGCAGGAACCGACGTCCCCATGCAGCAAGATGTTCTTGCGATTCTCGGTCCGGGAGATTTTCTTCAGCGCTTCTACGAGAATAGTTCCGTCAGCGAGCCGTACGTCGATCTCTTTCTCGCCTACTTTCCCAGTCAGCGCACCGGCGACACCATCCATTCGCCGAAGCATTGCTTGCCGGGCGCGGGTTGGCTGCCCACGGAGTCCAGCACAATCTCCATTTCTTTTCCCGGGCGCGGACCTTTTGAAGCGAATCGCTACGTCATCGCCAAAGGGGACGATCGCCAACTCGTGCTCTATTGGTATTGGGCCCACGATCGCGCCGAGGCCAGCGAATACTGGGCCAAGTTTTATCTGGTCGCGGATTCCATCCGGCTCAACCGCAGCGATGGTTCGCTGGTGCGCGTGATTACGCCCCTGCCTCGCGGCGAAACCGTCGAGGCCGCCCAACAACGTTTGCTTTCTTTCGCCGGAAATGTCGTTCCCCAACTTGACCGGTACATTCCGCGATGACAGGGTTGTGCCATGAGTAACTTTCTGCCGTACGGGATTTGCAGTAACGTAAAGCTATCTCATGAATCGCTCTGGGAAGGGCACGACTTCAGAGGTTGCGGAAAGACTCCGATTTTGGGTGGCGCAGCGCTTCAGCGCTGCGATAACCGCCCTCGAATGAATAAGGGTTTTAGCCCGAGTCGACAAGAATTGCGTTTTCCGCAGCCTCTTCAATCGTGCCGCCCAGGATCAATTACAGACGGGGGCCTTAGCCCCTGGGTGGGCGGCCGTTCACCTTCCTGTTCATTTATGAGACGGGCCTGATGCAACCGAGTAAATAAACATGAGAACAACAAAACAACCGTCTGGCGCCGACCGCACCCGTTCCTGGAGATTTGTAATGAGGCATGCTTCCGCTTTTCGCTTGGCTCTGGCTCTTGCACTGATCGCAACTCTCTTCGTCGGATGTTCCCGCGATCCCAACGTGCGCAAGCAAAAGTACTTTGAGAGCGGACAGCGCTACTACGACAAAGGCCAGTATCGCGAAGCTGCGATTCAATACAAGAATGCCATCCAGATCGATTCCACTTACGGCAACGCGCACTACGGGCTGGCGCAAGCTCTGCTCAAGCTGCAGCAGTGGAATCCCGCGTATCAGGAACTTGCCCGCACCCTCGAGCTGCAGCCCGACAATTATCCCGCCCGCCTTGACCTCGCGAATCTACTGATCGCAGGGCGCGATTTCAAGCAGGCGCAGGAGCAGACCGATCTGCTTCTGCAGAAGCAGCCAAACAATCAGCAGGTCCACATGGCCGTAGCGAACCTGCTCATTGGCCAGGGAAATTATCCCGCAGCCATCCAGGAAATGCAGAAGGCCATCGCGCTCGCTCCCAATAACTGGGAACCGTACCTCGATCTCGCACTCGTACAAATCAGAGCCAATCAGCCCGACACCGCCGAAGCCAATTTCAAAAAGGCCGTCGAAGTGAATCCTAGGGCCATGCAAGCGCAGCTGGCGCTAGGCGGATACTATCAGTCGCGCAGCCGCTTCCCCGAAGCCGAGCAGCAATTCCGTCGTGCCATGGATCTCGATCCCAAAGATCCCGACCCACCCGCCGCCCTCGCGCGTCTCTACATCGCACAGGGAAAAAAGGCGGAGGCGGAGGCATTTCTCAAGCAAGTCAAACCCCGATTTCCCGACAACTCCACCGGCTACCGTATGCTCGGCGACTTCTATTTCGCCACTGGCGACCTCGACAATGCCACCGCCGAATACGGCATCGTTTATCACGACCACCCCAAGGACCTGCAAGTCCAGAAGAATTACATTCAGCTCCTCATCCTGAAAAATCGCCTCGACGAAGCTACCAAGCTCAACGACGCAATTCTCGCCAACAACGCCAATGACACCGATGCCCTCATCTATCGCGGACAGATTCAGATCCGTGGCGGCCATCCCAGCGACGCCGCACAAACCCTGCAAACCGCCTTGAAGAACGACCCCGACAACGGAGTTGCTCATTATCATCTGGGACTCGCGCTCGATCAGTTGGGCAATCCGGAACGTGCCGTCGAAGAATGGCGCAGCGCCGTGCGCCTGCGTCCCGACCTCATCGAGGCCCAGCGCGCGCTCGCCACCGCCGCCATGCGCAAAGGCGATATGGAAACACTCGAGCAAACCGCCACGCAGATCATCAGTCTGCAGCCGGCTTCGCCTGACGGTTACGCCATGCGGGCGCTCTCGAAGATTAATCGAAAGCAATTCGCGGCCGCCCAGGAAGACGTCCAAAAGGCCATCGACATTGCCCCGCAAAGTGCCACTGGTTACATCCAGCTGGGAAATCTGAAGCTCGTACAAAAGCAATACGGCGACGCAGGCAAAGCCTATCAGGAGGCGCTTGACCGCGATCCGAACTCGAACGACGCCCTCAACGGCGTGATGAATACCTATCTCGCCCAGAACCAAACCGACAAAGCTATCGGCGCCGCCAACGCGCAAATCGCCAAATCGCCCAACAGCAGCGCCTTCTACGATCTGCTCGGCACAGTTCTATTCAACAGCAAAAAAGATTTCGACGGCGCCGAAGCCGCATTCAAAAAGTCCGCCGAGCTCGACAAGAATAATTCCGACGCCCTGCTTAGGCTGGGACAAGTGCAGGTTGCGAAAGGTTCAGCCGACCAAGCCCTCGCCACTTATCAACAGTCACTTCAAAACAATCCGCGCGAGGCCATGTTTTACATTTTGATGGGCGAGCTTTACGAATCCAAACAGGATTGGGGCAAAGCCAAAGACGCGTATCAGAAGGCGCTCGAAATCAAGCCCGAGAATCCGCTGGCCTCGAACAATCTCGCCTACGTGATGTTGCAATCCGGCGGCAACGTCGACATGGCTCTCTCGCTCGCCCAAACTGCCCGCCGCGGCATGCCCGATTCTCCCAATGCCGCCGACACTCTGGGATGGGTCTTTTATCAGAAAGGCGCGTATCAATCGGCCGTCGATCTTTTTCAGGAAGCGCTTAAGCTGGGCGAGAAAAACAAATCGCCCGACGACGCCACCGTCCACTATCACCTGGGACTCGCCTATCAAAAGACGGGCCAGACCGATCTAGCCCGGCAACATCTGGAACGCGTCCTCAAAATCGATCCCAACTACAGCCAAGCCGCCGACGTGAAAAAACAGCTAGCGCAGCTGAAATCGTAGTAGAGCTATCCAACCACCCGAGCTAGGGACGAACGCCGAAGACCACGCCATACCCCGGCTGTGGTCCCAGACCGCCAATCGACGTCGGGCCGTACAGCTCGTCTTGTGAGCCGAGCATTAACTCTCCCGGAGCCGCGCCATCTCTCTGGTCAAAGACATGAAGCATCGTCTCGGTCCAGGTATCGCCGGATTTGGACAATTTGAAAACGAGACCATCATTGTCATCGCCACCCGCCATGGTAGTGCCGTAGACGTTTCCCGACGAGCCTAAGACCAGGCCGAACAAAGGAGTCCAGCCGTCCGAGCCATCGAAGGCGTGCAATCGGGCGAATCTCCATTTGCCATTGGAGGGCTTAAGTTCGAAGACAGTGCCGCAATAGTCCTGCGAATCAACTCCGCAAGCTTTCACGCCACCCGCCGACGCCGTTCCATAGAGATTCCCGGCGGCATCAAAAATCACGCCGCTCGTCGGCTCTGAACCGTCCGCCGCTCCCGTGAAATTATAGAGAACCGCTTCTTTCCAACTTCCATTCGAAGATGGCGTAAGTTTATAGACCACGCCGTTAAAATACTCGCCGCCCGCTTGCGTTGTGCCGTATAGATTTCCAGCTGAATCCGAGGTCAAGTTGACCGCGCCCGGTACTCCGCCGTCGGAGCCGCCCGTAAAATTATGTATTACCGTTTCTTTCCATTGACCGCTGGAATGTTTCAGCTCAAATATCCCGCCCTGATCATGCGCCCCTCCCGCATTCGCGCTGCCATAGAGATTTCCTTTTGCGTCGAACGCAGGAGCTCCCCATGGACCGACAACGTCGGGCGGCTGGCCAAAACTGTACAGCACCTTAATTTTCCACTCGCTCCCCGAAGGGGAGAGCTCAAATACGGTGCCGGTATTAGACGCTCCGCCACTGCCGCACGTGCCGTAAAGATTGCCGGCGCTGTCGAAAGTCAATTTGCTGTTCGGCCCTGCCCCATCGGACAAATGGAAGCGATGAATAACCGTGTATTTCCACCCACCGCCCGATTCACGCGTGAGCTTGAAAACCGTGCCGCAGCCATCTTCGCCACAGGAATCGGCGCTGCTCGAGTAGGTAGTTCCATACAGGTTGCCGGCCGAGTCGGCCACCAGTCCGGCGGTGGGCGTATAAGCCGATTCAGTGAAGTAATGGACAACATTGTACTGGCCCGTGGCGTGAGCGCTGCTCCCCAACAGCAGGCTGGCGGCGACAATCCGGGTCAATGCGGCCGGCACTTTCATTTGCATCTCCCTCCCTGGCTTCGTCACGAGGGCAAAGGTGTTACCGCGAGCGTGAAACGCACATTTCTCCTCATGCGGATGCAGTGGCCGTTAGATGCGGCCAAGGCGGTAAGGTTTTCTGGCCGCGCAGCCCAGCCTTTCGCGCTGTTTGTGAGGGCCTGGGTTTTTAGTCGTCATTCAAAACACTAAAAATTCGCCTGTTTCCCGATCCGGGAGAAATCTTGTCAAGCCCCCTTTTGCCCTCAATTCCCCCCAACTCCCTGATTACAAACAGAAAATAAAGTTGAAAAACATGGCATAGTTACCTGTCGAATTTGATAGCCTAAATATATAGACAGAAAAAAGGCGCAGGCACTCAGCCCGCGCCTTTTCTTTTGCAGGCTGTTCTTGTGTAGCGTGGACGCCCTCGTCCGCGAAATCTCAACCAAATTCAAATCAAAGGGAGAAACATGCGCCCCGGCAAACGCCTGCGCATGCAACGTTTATGACAGAAAATTCTGCTCCTTCCAAGCCGCTCCGCAAGCGCCAGTCGATCGGACGCACAACACTTTATTCCAAACGCAAAGGCCTGATCGCGGAATTGATCTTCGTGGTCAAAGCCGCCAGCATGGGATTCGCCGTCAGCAAGCCCTACGGCGACTGCGAGCCTTACGACGTGGTCATCGAGGAGAACGGCCGCGTGTTTCGCATTCAGGTGAAATCGGTTTTCACCACCTCCCGCTGGGGATACAGCGTCTGCGTGACTCGCAAGCGCCAGCAAAAAAGCGGCGTTGCCTACTCCCCGCATGAAATCGATTTCGTCGCCGCCTACGTCGTCGCGCACGATGCCTGGTACATCATCCCGGTCACCGAGGTCGCAAGCCTAACCAACATCCGCCTCTATCCCGAGGGCGCAAAAAGGGCCGACGGCGCCCACTTCGAGAAATACCGCGAAGCCTGGGACCTGCTCCGTCGAGGAGCGGCACGTCCGACCGAGATGTAGGGACGTAGTGAATCGCCTCTCCACACCAATCCGGATGAAAAAAAGGGTGCCCCACGTCTCAAGCTTTTCGAGACGTGGGCCGGCGCGAAAGAGATGCATATCGGCAATACCCTTTTGCCGATATCACCCCCTGATCGGCAAAGGCCTTTTGCCGATCGAACCACCCAACACCAAATCAACCGACAACGAGGACTAAAACTATGACGCAACCAACCGAGACAACCAAGAAGCAACCATGCCGACGGACCCCACTATCCGAACTCCACTGCTGCGCCTGCCGGGGATGCGGCGAGCCAATGCTCCTAGCCTGGGACGGACAAACCCAGAACTACGGCGGAATGTGCCCGTTCTGCGGCGTCTTCTCACCCCTAAGATCAGCCGTCGACGCCAACCCACCGAGGCCCGACTGATGATGATCACCGAAGAATGTCATCGTAAGTCTGAGGGCGGGCAAGCTCCTCGAGTAATCTTTACTTCCAGTTTGTGTTTGCCGATAACCAGAACTGTAGCTGGTCAGGTTACGCCCCGGGCTGAATCGGCCCGGGGTTTTGTTTTTGGAGTGCGAAAAATGGCCGGCGCATCGCGATTTCTTGAAATAGCCGCACAACGGCCATTTGGTGTTTGCTTTCTCGCCTCCCACCCTTCCGCAAAGAACGCGGAAGAATGGGGCACCCTTTGTTATTCGTGATTTAGATTTGCAGTCGGAATGGTGGGCCACCCGCCCATTTTCATATTACTTTGACAAGAGGTTCTTGTAGAGCTTGCCGTCCTTCATGATGACGACAAAGTTTTTATCTGTCGCCGCTTCGCGGCTGTGCTCTGCGGCGCTTCACGGCTATTCATGGGGGGGTGGAGCCGCGGAGCGGCGTAAGAATGCAGCCCGCGGCGTGAGCCGTGGGTAGGCAAAAGGAAAATTACGAGCCCCAGCGGGGCGAAAGAAGTTAGTCCCAAATGTATCTTTCATCGTATTCCACGTGGTTCTTCTTGAGGAACCCCAAGAACTCCTCCTGAAATGAATGCTTTTTGTGATGTTCTTCCTGGCCGGCGATGTATTTTCTGACCGCCACGACGCTCGATTCGCTGACACTGAACACGCCGTATCCCGTCTGCCAAGTGAAGTCTGAGCTCCATTTCGCGCGAACCCATTTCGACGAGTTCGCTTTGACGACGCGGACGATCTCCGCAGCGGACTGGGCCGGCCGAATGCGCACCAGCATATGAACGTGATCAGCTGTGCCGTTAACGATCAGCGCTGTTCCCTGAATTTCACGGACGATGCCTCCGAGGTAGGAAAACAGATCGGGGCGGAACTCCGGCTTGATCAGAGGACGTCGTCCTTGAGTACTGAAAATTAGGTGCAGCAGAATGTTGCCCGAGGTATGAGACAGGCGTCTTTCGCCCCTGCCGGGGCTTCTCCCTTCGTTCTTGCCTACCCACGGCTTGCGCCGTGGGCTGCATTCTTGCGCCGCTTCGCGGCTTCCGTATCATCGCGGTTGAGAGGGTCGCTAGGCTGTGACAGCCGTCACAATCGTTGCTGTCGATTTCGTTGGGGCTGGTTCCCGGCGGGGCCTGGGTCGAATTGGCGGCTTTGTGGCATGGCTGAAGCCATGCCCTCCCCTTCGGCTGATCAATCACTACGGCGATCCGACAACGTTAGTCTGCCGCTACGCCTGCGCCCACTGGGGTTTCGCGGCGGCGGGTGGAGCGGTTGGGGGGCAGGCCGGCATCGCGAATCTTGTACAGCAGGGCGCGATAGCTGATGGACAGGGCTCGGGCTGCCTGTTTGCGGTTCCAGTGATGCGCCTGGAGAACTTTCAGGATTATCTTGCGCTCCAGTTCGCGGGTTGCCTTGCGGGTTAAGGCCTTCAGCGAAATTGGGCCGTCGAGGTTGATCTCGGGATTGAAAAATTCCTGCTCGTTGCGCGTGACCAGATCGTTGCTGATCACGTCTTCGCTGCCCAGGATGACATAGCGCTTGATCAGGTTCTCCAGCTCGCGAATGTTTCCCGGCCAATGATATTTCTGCAGCGTGCCCATCAGCTCGGACGAAAGCGCGCGGGCCCGACAATTGTATTTGCGATTGTAGTATTCGAGGAAATACTGAACCAGAGATTCGATATCGCCGCGGCGCTCGCGTAGCGGCGGCATGCGCAAATTGACCACGTTGATGCGGTAGTACAGATCCTGACGGAAGGTGCCGTTCTCGATTTCAACATCCAGCTGCCGGTTGGTAGCGCAGACGATGCGGACTTCGACCTTCTTGTCTTCCTGAGCACCGATGCGACAGAATTGGCCGTCCTGCAGGAGCTGCAAAAGCTTCGACTGCAAGGCCAGATCAAGCTCAGAAATCTCGTCGAGAAAAAGAGTACCCCGGTGAGCCATTTCGACGCGCCCCGGCTTCATTCCATAAGCGCCGGTGAAGGCGCCTTTTTCGTATCCGAAGAGCTCGCTTTCGAGCAGGGTGCCGGGGATCGCGGGGCAGTTGACCTTCACGAAGGGTCCGCTCTTCCACGGCGAGAGGCCGTGGATCATGCGGGCGACGATGTCCTTGCCGGTGCCACTTTCGCCGTTGATCAGAACGGGAACGTTAGCGGAGGCAACTTTGTCCATGCGGGAGCGGAGAGACTGCATGGCTTCGGACTTGCCAAAGACGATAGCGTCGGGAGGAAACTCGCCTAAAGGATGGACCAGAGAACTGACAGGATTTGTGGTTGGAATAGGCATCTATTTGCGTTCGGCTCCTCTACCCACCCTCTAGTATGCACTCGGGGAGCCAAATGCGGGGGCCCTGTAGTAACCAGTGTGACGGTTACTTTGTATGCTATATTTCAATAACTTACGCGATAAACCGAGGGCTTGCGTGGAGCGCAAAAGACCGTGGAAGTAGGGCTCATAACCAGGTTTTTTGGTAGGAAAAACTTTTCACACAGGAGAACTAACTTTCCTTCGGACGACGGACTTCACGGATCTGGCACTGACGAGAGGATGCGAGAACTTAAGGCCGAGCAAGTGGTAACCATCTACGTAGGTTACTCGCACGGTGCGGGCTCGTAAGATTCGCGAAGCCTTAGGGAAAGAATTTCCTGAAACCAGTGGCGCGCTGGGAATCTCGAGCAAAACCTGCGCCGAGAGCGGCAAGGAACGGCGGACGGCGACCAACGCTCCGCCGGCTGAAATGTTCAAGGCTGTGGCGAATTCCAACGATTCCTTGCCATCCTCGTCGCGGCTGCGGACGAAGATGGGAATCGCCAAGGGCAAGCGGGGCCACTTCCGGTCTTCGTTTTCCGGCCTTTGTCGCTTCAAACGTACCCCTCAAAACCTGAACTTAGTCATGCTTTACCGCACCTTGGGGGCCAAACCCGGGCTCGAAGCCGGGCTGTGATATTGGTCGAATGGTCCGAAAGCGGAGCTTCTTTTGAAAACGGGCCGATAAAGGCTGGGGTTACCTGCAATGGCTTTTGTCTTATATTCGCTGTTTTACTGACGCTGTCCAAGGTCTCGGAGCACTTTGGACCGCAAGCTTTTTCCCTTCGGTGACTACTTCCTTGCGTTTTCCGTTGACAGAGCGAAAGCCGTGTCTTAGCATCAGTAAATAGCATTCATCTCCACGAGTTGAGTGCCCTCCCTCGCCGTTACCAATCACTGAGTTCCAGATAATGGCCGCGACGCCGGAAAAGACGTGTCTGCCGCAAGTGAAAGAGTCTAAAGCCGACTACTCCGAATTGTGCCCGGTTAAGGCGGAGGGCGAAGTCGCTTGTCCCAACCCTGACTGCAGCCAAGACTTGCTCCAGCAATTCAACCTGCTACAAGAGCGTTTTCAGCGCACCACGAATGCGCTCGCTTCGGCCGCGCATGACCTGAAGACTCCGCTGGCCATTCTGAATGGGTATGTCGAACTCTTGCAGAGCGAAAAGCTGGGCGAATTGAACGAGCGCCAGCGCGAGATTCTGGGCGACATGCGAACCAGCGGTCAACGCCTGCAGCAGTTCATCCAGGACTTTCTCAGCTTCAGCGTCCTCGAAATCGGTGAGATGAAGATGCACTTCGAGCCCGCCGACCTCAACGCGTGTCTTTCCGAAGTTTGCCGCTTGTGGTCGCACTCGTTTCAAGAGAAGGGACTGGCGCTGTATTTCCTGGCCAACGAGAAACTGACTGAGTTTGCTTTCGACGTGCCCAAGATGCAGCGCGTGGTTTCGAACCTGCTGGAAAATGCATCGAAGTTCACGCCCGCCGGGGGCACGGTCTGGCTTCACGCTGAACCCTATATGTGGGAGCGGCGAAGTGCGAGCAATCCCGACAATCTCACGGAACGGCGGCACCGCGCGATCACCCAACCCAATTCCGTCAAGATCAGCGTGTCCGACACGGGCCCGGGAATTCCCGCGGAATATCATATTGAAGTGTTCGACGACTTCTTTCGTCTGCCACAAAGTGAAAGTCAGGCTGGGATGGGATTAGGCCTGGCGATCGCTCGGCGACTGGTCGGCGGCATGGGCGGCAAGATCTGGGTGGAGAGCGATCCCGGCGCGGGCTGCAAGTTTTCTTTCATTCTTCCGCTTCTGCCTCCCTCGAGCGCAAACAACCAACTAAACAACTCTGGGAAAACTAAATGAAAGCTGCGGCAAACAACATTCTGCTGGTCGACGACGAACCCGGAATGCTGCGCTACATCAAAACTCTGCTCGAAGTGGACGATTACAAAGTCGAGACGGCCAGCACCGGCGAAGAAGCTGTCGAACGAGTGCAGAAAGGTTTGCGTCCCGACCTGGTGCTGCTCGACCTGCTCATGCCCGGAATCGACGGCCTTGAGACTCTGGAGCAACTGCGAAAGCTGCAGCCCGGCGTCAAAGTCGTGATGTTGTCTTGCGTGAGCGATACTCGCAAAGTGGTGCAGGCAATTCGGCTGGGCGCGCACGATTATCTGACCAAGCCTTTTCAGAAGAGTGAACTGGACACCGTGGTTGACCAGTGCCTGGGCACTAACCAACAAAATTATCCGGGCGAAGTGGAAGAGGTTGGCGACGAAGTGTTTTTTGTGGCCGCAAGTCCGATCATGCGCAAGCTTCGTTCGCAAGCTGCGCTGGTTGCGAACGTCGACATCCCAGTGCTGATGCTGGGCGAAAGCGGTACCGGCAAAGAAGTGATGGCGCGGCTGATTCACAAGCTCTCGCCACGCGCGCATCGAACTTTCCTCAAGGTAAACTGCGCCGCCGTCCCTGCGGACTTGCTGGAGAGCGAACTGTTTGGCTACGAAGCGGGCGCGTTCACCGGGGCCAATCACGCGAAGCCAGGGAAGTTCGAACTGTGCAACAAGGGTACGATCCTGCTGGATGAAATCGGAGAGATGCCGCCGATCTTGCAAGCGAAGCTGCTGCACGTGCTGCAAGACCAGCAATTTTCGCGGCTGGGCAGCCGCTCCATGATTAAAGTGGATGTACGAATTCTGGCCGCCACCAACATCAACATTCCCGAAGCGCTGGCCACGAAACGCCTGCGCGAGGATCTTTACTACCGGCTCAACGCTTTCACGTTGTCGGTTCCTCCACTCCGCGAGCGTAAGGAAGAGATTCCGATCCTGCTCAAGCACTTCATGTCCAACATGTCGGAGCGCTACGCACGGCCACCGCTGCCGCTTTCGACCGAGTTGCTGCAGGCTTGTCAGGATTATTCCTGGCCGGGCAATCTGCGCGAGCTCAACAATTTCGTGAAGCGGTATCTGGTTCTTGGCGATGAGAAGTTGGCCATCCAGGAACTGAGTCCGAAGAGTGATACAAGTGGAGCGCAATTCGACGTGGCCGCACACGGCTCCGGCGATGCGGCCGGAGGGTTGAAGTCTCTGTCGCGCAACGCCAAGGACGGAGCCGAAGCCGAAGCCATCAGCAAGGCTCTCGACGAAACCAACTGGAACCGCAAGCAGGCGGCGGTGTTGCTGAAGATCAGCTACAAGGCTCTGTTGTATAAGATCCGACAATACGGGATTGCGCAGTCCAAGAGCCACAAGCTTTCCGCCGGCGCGTAGAGGGTTCCAGCGGTGTTATCCAAGTCCCGTTGTCCCAGCCCCGGCTTGTCCGCAACGCAGCAAAGCGGGGATGTGATTTCTTCCCGCCGCACGCGGCAAGCAGATCCAAGTCCCCACGGAAAGCTAGGAGCAGGAGAGCTAATCTTCCCATCGTCTCCGTCGATGATATTCGCCACGACTCAGGCCGCCGAGGTCAATCACAACCGCCACAATCAGAATCACCAAATTAATGCCCGCTATGGGCTGTCGTGTATTCATCATCCAGGCATACGCCAACGTGGTTAGGGGTAAGAACAGAAACCCGAGCAAAGGCAATAATAGCCCGTGGTACGCTCGTTGCAGGTAATTCGAGAAGAAAAACAACAGCACGAGTGCGATCCGCGGAAACGCGAGAAAGACAATCAACACGAGGCAAGGCACGAAATTCTCCTCGCGCATCGTACGCTTTTCACGCACGGGACACAACGAATGTGCCAACCGAGCAGCAGGATGCCGGTTCGCTGAACTCTTCTAAAAAGCAACCGTCGCTCGTCTGTTGTTGCCGCCGACCTAGATATCCCTTGCTGTCGTAATATCGCCTCACTCATTGACTCGGTCCTGAGGGAGTCGCCGGATGTCGTTTCGCTTCTCGGAATGACAACGGATCAAATTATCAATGCAGGAGCAACGTGGGCAGGTTCCAGTGGCGCCAGACGCTGACGACTCGCAACGTAAAGCAAACCACCGCGCCGAGCACGGTCATGAGCCGGGGATTCGCTTTTAGGCGGATGCCAATTACCAGCACGGCTGCTCCGGCTAGCGCGGCGGTCGCGTAGACGTCGGCGCGAAGTACGGTTGGAATGCGGGCAAGCAGAATGTCACGAATCGTGCCGCCGCCAACCCCGGTCACTCCTCCCATTAAAACTGCGATGAATGGATGGATGCCGAAGTCGAGCGCCTTGGCTGCGCCGGCGACGGCGAATAATCCCAATCCGGCGGCATCGAAAATAATGATCACCCAGGGAGAAACCTGGCTGACGAACTGATAAAAGCAAAATACAACCGCAGCACCAAGAAAGGCCGCGGCGGGATATCGCCAATCGCGAATGCAATTCGGAGGGATGGCCCCGATCAGCAGATCGCGAATCATTCCGCCACCGAGTGCGGTGGCAAATGCCACTACCATCAGGCCAAGCAGATCAAGATTGGCTTCGATGCCTGCGGTTGCGCCTTCGACTGCGAACACAAAGGTGCCCAGCAGATCGATGACAAGAAGCATTCTGGCAGAGTCGTACTTGATGCGGGCCTCGCAGGGATTGCGTCGAGTTATTGAACCACGAGCGTGACCACCGTGCTCCGCGTCGCGCTGCCTGAGACTGCGTTGACGGTCACCGCATAAGTTCCCGCGGGAGTGCCGGTTGTGGTCGTGACCGCGGTAGTTCCGCCGCAAGCGGGCAGGAACAGGATGAGCGCGAAGAGCCCGCCCAGGAGCAGTCCCATCAGCAAGCGTCGCTGTCGAGAAGTTTTGCCGCCGAGTCCCACGCCGAGCAGGGCGAGACCGGAGACCGGCAGCCAGGTCGCGTAAAGTGGAATCCCCGGGCCGCTTCCGTGACGCAGGTCGGTGGTCGTGCTCACGCGGGTGGTGGTGTTGATGACAAACTGCGAACTCTGGGCACCGGTATTGAGGTTCGGGAGGGGGTTGTTGTTGCCCGGCACGCAGGTTGCGCCTGTGGGCAGACCGCTTCCGCAGGTAATGGATACGCTATCGGGAAATCCGCTGTTCGAGCTTGGGGTAATCGTGGCGGTGAAGACTGCGGGCACGCCGGCCACCACCGTAGCTGCGGCCGGGGCAACCTTGATGCTGAAATCATTTACCGTAACACTGGCACTAGCCGTGGCTAACAGCGATTGACCGACAAAGGCCGAGCCGCTGTTGCCCAAACTTACGGTACCGCCTGCCAAAGTTGGAGCAACCGGGGTCAGAATCACGGTGACGGTCGCGGTGGCGGCGGCATTCAGCGTGCCGATGTTGCACAACACGGTTTGGTTGGTGGGAGAACCGCAAGTGCCCGGGCTCGCCGTCGCGGAAACAAAGGTCGCGCCCGCCGCGGGCAGGTAGTCGACGAAAGTCACCCCATTGGTGAACTCGCCGTTGTTGGTGATGGTGTAGGCGAAGCTGACTTGACTGCCAATGCCAACCACCAACGGTGTAGCGGTGGGCGGCAGCATGGTCAGGTTCAGGACAGGCGCAAACTTGCTCACAAAGGCGTCGGTCGGTCCACTGAGAGCGCCATCGTAAGGATTCTTCAGCGGGAAAGGGCTAGAAGCTGTTTCTCCCGCGAGATAGCTGGAACCTTGCAGATCCAGCGCGACGCCAGTACCAAAATCGGCGCCCGTTCCTCCGAAGTAGCTGGTGAAACTGGTCGCGACGCAGGTGGGAGTTACAATCGGACTGCAGGTCGCATCCGTGTCGACGGTGGCGAAGAATGCGTCGCTGGCGCCGCCACCGAAGGTCGACTGCACGGCAAACCCGGCAACGATGGGGAAGTTCGGGGAGTTCGTCCAGCCGATAAGGCGCGCTCCGCCGCTGTTGTCCACCGCAACCGATGTAGCGGCGTCGGTTCCCGCACCGCCGAGATAGCTGAAGTAAGTCAGAGGGACATCGAATGTGACGCAGCCTGTGCCCGTACACGGTATTCCGATTTTTGCCAGGAAGGCGTCGGTTCCGCCACCGTTCGAGATCTGCAGGGCTGTGGTACCCGTGGTGCCTGCGTTGAAATCCGTCGAGGTGGTCCACCCTGTAATGTAAGCGTCAGGGCTCGAATCCACTGCGACGCCGAAGCCCACGTCGTTGCCGGAGCCCCCGAGATAGGTCGAATAGATAAGTTGTGCGCCGGTCACGCCAGAGGGATTGATCTTGGCGACGAAAGCGTCAAACCCGCCCTCGTTCAGTCCCTGATAGGCGTTGAGCAGGGGCATGTCGGTAAAATTCGTTCCACCGGTAATGTAGGCGTTCGAATTGCTGTCCACGGCGATGCCACCGCCCAGGACCGAACCGGTGCTGGGACTGCTACCGCCGAAATAAGTTGAATAGAGCACGCTGCCGGATCCGCTCGTATTCGGATCCACCTTGGTGAAGAAGAATTGGTTCGCCGCCCTGGGCGTGGTTTGATAGGCTCCGAGCGTGGATGGAAATCCTGTCGCTACCTCGGTGGAGGTGGTTGTCCCGGTCACGTACGCGTTGCTTCCACTTTGATCCACGGCCAAGCCCGAAGCGATGTCTGTTCCGCTGCCAGAAAGATAGGTCGAATACAGCAGCAATTTTCCGGTGGGATCGAGTTTGCTTACAAACACATGCCTGCCGCTGGTGACAGGCGTGGTTTGAAATGCTGCATTGGTGGCCCCGTTGGTGGTGGGGAAGTTGCTGGAACTCGTCGTTCCCGCAACGAGGATATCAAAGCCGGCGTCCACCGCGACGCCGGCCGTATAATCGGTTCCGTTTCCGCCGAGATATGTGGCAAAGAGCAGAGCTCCGGTAGGACTGAACTTTGCGATGAATACATTGGCAGTTGCCCCCGGGGCCAGAGCGGGCTGATATTCGCCGGTGGTCGCCGGGAAATTGGTTGAGGTGGTGGATCCGGCTACATAGGCGTTGGCAGCGGCATCCACTGTAATCGCGGGACAGCCGGGAGGCGGCACCGGTACCGACATTCCAGGAACTGTTATCGGGGCAATGATGGAACAGGCTTCATTGCCGCTGCCGCCCAGGTACGTCGAGTAAACCAGCACGGGATCGATGATCAAGGTGCGGCTGCGATCGTAGGCGCCTATTTGGAATCCGACGTCTTGGTTTCGATGACCACGCTTTCGCTTACCACGCAGTTCGAAGCGACCAGCCACCGGGTGCTCCTCGGTTCCGACCCTCTGATACACGCGGGGGGCTTGCAAGCGCAAATCGCTTCCACCGGCGGTCAGAACGAGGTCTCCATGCCCGTCGATTGTCGGAGTTTCAACACCCTGAAACCCGAGTACCACTTGCGTGGGATCGCTGCCAGGCGCTACTTCGAAGTCATATTCCAACCGTCCCTGATTGCCGTAGTACACGACGTCAATGCCGGGATACACATTACGGTAACGCACGCGCGCAAACTGAGGAATGTCACTATGCCATTTGTCGGGATCGTTGCCGATGAAGTAATTGCTTGTTCCAGGCAGTTGGATTTCGCCACGGGGCTCAGAGGGCGAAGTCGCTCCAACCAGCTTCATGCTGACTGCGGAAGGCCGAGCAACCGGATGTCGAGAGTCGGATGCAGAATGCTGCAGAGCGAGGACAGCTTCCTGTGCGGTGAGGTACAGGCCATAACCGCTGCCTCGCGCTAGAAATTTCACGCGCGCATCGGTCTGTCCCTGGTTAGGTTCAAACACCAGCGGAAGATGGCTGTAGTTGACGAGAGCCTGCGGCAGACCTTTGGCGAGTGGGGCACGCGCCGAAGGGGCGGAAGGGAAAAGAGCGTGAGGATTTGCAGCGTTGTCGACCCGGAGCTTCGCTGCTCCCGAACCGATGGTGAGAGCGACGGCTGCGAGCAGCATCAACAGCATGATTGCCACCAGGATGCGACTTCGCGAACATGTCTTTCCCGACCGACGGCGATTCAATCTCACTGCACTCCTCCGATTTGCCGCGATGTCTTTTCCCGATTTCAGGGAGAGGAAGAAGAAACGGCGCACAAACAGCACCCCGAGTCGCGCCCGCGAAGCGGCTTGCGTACTTGTCACCTAAAATTAAGAGCAAAAGATAACTAACTACTTAAACATCTGACGGATAGACTGTCAAGATGCGCGGACCCATTCTTCGCCTTAAGAATCGTCTGATGCGGGGTGGCGTGACCGGAGATGCCGTCCGTAGGCAGAAAAGTACGCAGCTTATGATTTGTGAAGTGCGGACGAGATGTCACCACGGCGCAGATTTTCTGCAAATTGTTTCATGCGAGGATTCGATCGGCGCGACCAGCCCTGCCTGAATTCGTTCATTCTCATGACGAGTTCACGCTTGGATTGCACCGTTGTTGTGGCAGTATGATTGCTCTTTCGACCCGGAACAACCCTCCCCGCCCTCCCCGGTTTGCCATTCCTGACCACGCAGTAACCGAGTCAATTCCTGCAAACCTTTTGGTCTTGCAAACTCCTGACAATTAAGTATCTTTGGCCTGAGAGCACGGGTCGGTTGCTTCTTTAACACGAATTTCGACTTAGGGAGCGGGAATGCTCGAAAAAGAGGAAAGCGCAACGCTCGAAACACCGCAGGACCGGAGGGCCATGCGACGGTTCGACATACGCTTGCCGGCAATCGTCAAAGTGGAGGACGCAACGGTTGACGAGCTGTTGACCGAGACACAGAATGTGAGCGCTCGTGGAGTTTTTCTCTACCTCGATCGTCCGCTTGCCGAAGGCTCCCGCATGCATGTGACTTTAACTCTTCCCCCGCACATCACCTTGACCGACCCGGTGCGCGTCCGGTTCACTGCCCGCGTGGTGCGAACTGAGGCGCCTCTGCCGGCATCTCGCATCGGCATCGCAGCCGTTATTGAGGAGTACGAGTTCCTGCGCTCCGTCGGCTCGGGCAGTTGAGAATCTCAGCGAACTCTGCGGCTGTTCTCGCCAGTCTCTCCGTTGTAAGGTTTTAATGAGCGGCGGAAATACAAAGTCTTAAATCGCGGAGGTCGCGGAGAACAGCCGCAGAGCCCGCTAAGAAATCCGCTGAGGCGTCAGGGTCGGTTCAATTCTTTTCGTCAATTCGTTCCTTGAATTCTGCAATCTCATTTCTCAGCCGGGTGTAGCGGCGCAGCAGCGTCCCCAGGTAGGCGATGTGGATGGTCCAAGTGGCGATATAGGCTGCGTAAAGGTAATTCATCCCGGACTCCAATTTGTTAACTTTTGGCTTGCGAACTTCGAGCTTGTGAACCTCGCGGTTCGAGCAGCGCCTCCAAAGCCAGGGTTTCATCCAAGTCGCGCCGCAGCACTTCTAAACGATAGCGGGACCAGCACACCAAGGCCGCGAAGCACGAGAAGGCAAGCCAATTGATCAGTAGCGCATGCCACATTCGGGGATCGAGAGAACCGCCTCCGCCGATGACCGGCTGCGGATGCTGAGTCCGAAAAAACCAAATCGAAAAATAGACCAGCGGAACGTCGAGAGCGCCAAAGACAGCCAGCACCGCAGCCAACAATGGGGTCTGTCCGCTGCTGGAAAATCTGCGCAGAACCAGGTAGCTCACGTAAATCAGCCACAGCACGAGAGTCAGGGTCAAGCGCAAATCCCACGTCCACCAGATTCCCCACACCGGACGCGCCCAGATCGGGCCGGTCACAAGGTTCACAGTGCAGAAGACGACTCCCACTTCCGCCGTCACCAGGGCGAGCATGTCGGCTTTGGCGTTGCGCCAGATGAGGTACACAATGGAGGCGACGAAATTGATGAAGAACAAAATGAAAGCGGTCCACGCCGAGGGCACGTGGTAATAGAAGATGCGCTGCACGTCGCCCATGGTCTGCTCGGTGGGAGCGACAACCAGAGCCTGATACAGAGCATAGCTGAGCAGCACACCCGTCAGGACTGCGAGGATGGGGAAAGCGCGCTTCATTCCGCCTGCAACACCAATCCGAACAAAAAGAGGCTAGCGATAGTAAACACCACATCGTAGGCGGCAAGCAACACGATCCAGAACTTGGCGGAGAATTCTCCGGTGAGGATTGCGCCCGTGGCTTCGACCATGGCGAGCAGCGCCGGGATCGAGATAGGAAACAGCAGCAGAGGAAGCATGATCTCGCGGCTGCGCGTGCGCAAAGACATAGCCGCGAAAAACGTTCCGTTCACCACCAGCGCCCACGTCCCTAACGCTGCGACTATGGGCAATTGGTATGCGGGGCCAAGCGCGCGCAGGTTATAAAAGACAATGAAGAGCGGCGTCATCAGCGTCTGCAGGACGGTAACGAAAATGAAATTCCCGATGACCTTCGCCAGGAACAACGCGTTCGGCGGAGCGGGAGAAACTCGGTACGCATCCAGCACTTGATTGCGCATCTCCCGCGCCCATGTCTGGTTCAAAGCCACGACTGCGGCGAACAGAAATGCCACCCACACCAGCCCACCGGCAATCCGCCTCGACTCTTCGGCGGTTGGATCAAAAGAAAAACTGAAGATCACGACCACCAGCAGAGAGAAAAACAACATGGAGTTGATAGCGTCTTTCGATCGCCACTCCAGCCGAAGATCCTTGGCCAAAGTCGCTCGCGTGAGACTGGCGACGGTGCTCATCTAGTCTCCGTCGTCGCTGCGAGATCCGGCGTGCGACTGACGATTTGTCCGGCTTCCATCCAGACGAACTCATCGGCGGCGCCTTCGAGCAGAGCGGCTTGGTGCGTGACTACAAAGATGGTCTTACCGGCATCGCGCAAGCCCGTGAGCAAGTTCACCATCTCGCGGGCGGAACGCACGTCAACGTTGGAAAACGGCTCGTCCAGCAGGAGGATTTTAGGATCGTTCAGCAGCGCCCGAGCCAGCGAAATTCGTTGGCGCATGCCTTGCGAATATTGTCCCACGGGCCGAGTAAGTGATGGATCCAGCTTCACTGCCCGGATGACATCGGCACAGCGGTCTTTGTCGGTGACATCGTACAGGCGAGCGAAGTAGCGCAGGTTCTCCGTCCCGCTCATTTCGTCGTAAAGCAAAGAAGGATGGGCCATGTATCCCAGTTGTCCGCAGACGGAGCGGAGATCGGTTGCGCCCAACATCGAAATGCTTCCGCGAGTAGGAGGCGTTAACCCGGCCAGCGCGCGCAGCAGGGTCGTCTTCCCTGCCCCGTTGTCGCCGAGAATAGCGTAGAGACGGTTGGGAGCAAACTCCGCCGTCACGCCGCGCAACGCGGCGAAGCGTCCAAATTGTTTGACGAGACCGGTAACGACAACGGCGGGGATCATCGGAACCGAAGATAGCTGAAGCGCCCCGCGAAGTCGAGGGCGCCTCGCAGTGGAGAACTGGCCCTGCTCACCGCACCTTCACTCCATATTTTTGCGTAAACGGCGGGACAATACCGTTTAAGCGCAGGTACTCGACCAGCTGTCCGTAGTGGTCCGTGACGTGCCAGACGGCAGCAACGGAGATGCCGAGCTTGGTATTCGGTGCGGCATAACGGCCTTCGACCCGGTCGAGCGCATTTTTCTCCGTAAGCGTAGCCAGGACACGGTTCGAGTAATCAAAGGAGTCCTTGAGATATTTGATCAACTCGGCTTTGGTTTTCGCCGGATCGTGACCGCCCTTTTCGCAGTCGTCGGGTGGTTTCTTGCCCTCAAATTCGTTGAAGAAGGCGAACTGGGCACAGGCGACGTGCTTCACTTGTTCGCCGAAGCTGCGTGCATCGTCGAACTTTCCGGTTGTGGGGATGAAGGAATACTTATCCTCGGGCATGGCCTCAGCGAGGGCGAGAAAATTTCCCTCGGTGAACTGGAGTGTAAAACCAACGCTTTCCGCGATGGACTTGGGAATGTCATCCTGGGCAGATTGCTTGGTGGCCGAGCTCTGTGGCGATCTTCCGACAGCAGAGAGAGCGACGCCGCAGATGAGCAGAAGGGCAGCGACACGAAGAGATCTCATCTCATCCTCCTGGATTTCGCAGCAAGGATACCCGAAGAGTGGAAACAAGTCGAAGAACGCCGCATAAAATCAATTTGCGACGGTGCCACTTATAAGTTGGCTTGGATGCGTCTTAGTTCGACATCGGGCCGGAGCTGTTGGTCTCAATCTTCGTCATGCTCTTCGCGGGAGCATTTGAAGATCCGCCACTGGCGGGCGCTCCCGGCTGTTGCGGGGCGTACTTCGAGGCGCATTTGGCCTGCAGTTGCTTGGCATGGAAGACGCCGTCGCGTCCGAAGCTGCCGTCGGCCAACGCTTGGGAATTGTCCTTGAAGGTATCCGGCGGAGGCTCGGTGCCGCTGTACGAAACCTGAAGCGTCTGATCGTTCTCGATCAAGACAAACTCAACTTTTGTGCCGTTCCGCTTGATCGAGCCAGGTTGCACATTTCCCGCGACGCGCAGCCGCTTGGTGTGGGCCGAATCTCCCATGCCGCGCAGTTCTTTAATCGTGACGTAGTAGCTCTTACTCTCCTGGACGCCGGTATAAGCCAGGTATCCAAGCGCCAACAGGATGACTACCGTCGCGCCACCGAATTTAAGGTACCTGCTGGTTTCGCTGGACATAAGAACCCACGCTATACGAACTCTATTCCTCGCCTCGGGCATGGGTCAAGCAGAGGAAACGGCGGGAAGAAACGGGTGGACTCAAAGAAAGCTGGATTACAAAAACCAGTCGTCAGTTGCCGGTTCTCGGCTATCAGTTTGCTCCTTAGCAGAAACGCGAAAGACTTCAGGCATTACAATTCCTATATTGTTCATTCTTCATTGAGACAAACCCTATGATCCATGCTTGGCACGACGTAACCCCCGGCGAGCATTTGCCGGACGAGTTCAACACGGTAATCGAAATCCCCTTTGGCTCGAGCGTGAAGTACGAATTGGACAAAGCCAGCGGACTGATCAAACTGGATCGCGTGCTCTACTCCGCGGTTTATTATCCGGCCAACTACGGCTTCATTCCCCAGACCTTGGCCGAGGACGACGATCCGCTCGACGTTCTGGTGCTTTGTCAGGAAAGCGTGGTCCCGTTGACGATTATTCACGCGCGCGCCATCGGTTTAATGACCATGATTGACTCAGGAAAAAAAGATCACAAAGTCATCGCAATCGCTACCGAGGATCCTGAATTCAACAGCTACCGCGAGGCCTCGGAGATGCCTCGGCATCGCCTAATGATGCTGCGAAGATTCTTTCAGGACTACAAACAGCTTGAAGGAAAAGAAGTCGAGGTGGATGAGATCCGCCCCGCCGGGGAAGCGTATCCGATTATCAACGATGCCCTGCGCCGCTACAGCGAGCAACGGCGCAAAGGATTTATCAAGTAGCCATCACTTTCACGAAACGCTACCACACGCGGCAGGCGTTCGCGCTCACCATGGCTTGCCCCGCTTTGCAGCCCAAGGCCTGCTGGAACTCAGGCATGTTTTGCACCACGCCGTTAACGCGCCATTTTCCGGGTGAGTGCGGATTCGTGAGGACCTGGTTTCGCTCGTATTCCGGACGACGTTTCTCGCACCACACGCGCGCAAATCCCAGGAAAAAGCGCTGCTGGGGCGTATAACCATCAATCTTCTGGCCTTCTTTACCAGTCTTATCTTCCGCGATCATGTGCTCCAGAGCCGCTAAAGAGATGCGTGCCCCACCGTTATCGGCGGTGTTTTCACCGAGCGTAAGCCGGCCGTTGAGCTTGAGATCATCCACCGCAACGAAGTTGCTGTACTCATCGGCGATGCAACTGACTCGCTTTTCAAATTCCTTGGCGTCCTCAGCCGTCCACCAGTCTCGGAGATTCCCCTGCGGATCATACTTGCGGCCTCGATCGTCGAAGCCGTGGGTCAACTCATGCCCGATGACCAGTCCGATTCCGCCAAAGTTCACCGCATCGTCCATGTTCTTGTCGAAGAACGGCGGCTGCAGGATGCCTGCCGGAAATACGATTTCGTTGTAGTTTCCGCTGTAGTAGGCGTTGACCGTGGGCGGCGTCATGCCCCATTCCTTGCGATCGAGCGGCTTGCCAATCTTGGCGATCTGGCGCTTGGATTCGAATTCATTGGCGCGCAGATAATTTCCTAATAGATCGCCCCGAACGACAGTCAGAGTACTGTAGTCCCTCCACGTATCGGGATAGCCAATCTTGTTGCGAATGGCTTCCAGCTTGAGCTTGGCTTGTTTCTTGGTTTCATCCGTCATCCAACTCAGGCTCTGGATATCCTCGTCCAGCGACTTCTCCAGCACGTCCACCATTTTCAGCATGCGCTGTTTGCCGTCGGCTCCGAAAGTCAGCTCCACGTACTTCTGGCCCAGCGCCTCGCCTAAAGAATCGTCGGTTAGTTCCACGCAGCGCTTCCATCGTGGCTGGATTTCCGCCTGGCCGGTCAATGCCCGGCGCATTTTGAAGTTCGCGTCCACGAACGGCTGAGAGAGCCAGGGAGCGGCCCCGCGCAGCAGGTGCCAGGTGACATAAGTCTTCAGGCTGTCCAGCGACTCCGACTGCAGCAAACCATTCACCTGTTTGAAGAAATCCGGATCGCTGACATTCAGTTCCGAAAAACCCGGCGTACCCGACGTCGCAAAATAGCGATCAAGATAGAAATTCGGCGCCATGGCACCGGCCGCGTCACGCGTCATCTTGTGGTCTCTCACCTTGGGATCGCGCCGGATGGTGCGGTCCATGGAGGCTTTGGCTAGAACGGTCTCGATTCGCAATACCGTTTGCGCGGAGTCGGCCGCTTGTGTAGGCGACTGTCCCGCAAGGATGAACAGCTGGGTCACGTATTCGACCAGTTGTTTACGAACCTCCAACTTCCGCGCGTCGTCTTTGATGTAGTAGTCGCGGTCAGGTAGCGACAATCCACCCTGGTCGATGTAAGCGATCACTGTGTCGGCATTGTGAAAATCGGAATTGGAATAGAAATCGAACAGCGGGCTCGGGCCCATGAGATGAACGCGCGCAGCGGCGTCGATCAACGCAGGCTTGTCACTCACCGCGGAGATCCGGTCTAGCTCTGGTTTCAGCGGATCGAGACCTTTCGCGTCGACTGTCTTTTCGTCCATGCAAGCACCGTAGAAATCGCCGATCTTTTGCTCGATTGCAGTTCGGCCGGGGTCGTTGATCGAAGCTTTTTCCAGAATGCCGCGCAGAGTCAGGAGATTCCGCTCATCCAGTTCGACGAAGCTAACCCATGAGCTCTGATCCGCTGGAATTTCCGCGGTCTTGAGCCAGTTGCCGCAGGCGTATTGATAGAAGTCGACGCACGGATCGAGCGTCTTGTCGATGTTGTCGATGCTGAACCCGATTGCAGACTTCGTTGTTGAATCGCTCTGAGCACAAGCGACAACGCTCCCCAATAGCAGAAAGACCAGCAAAAGATTGCGCACGCGCATAGAACCTCATTCGATGCAGACGGGAGATTGTAAGCCCTTCGCTTTGGACGAACAAGCCGGGAAAAGGATATGTTGCTCAACCTCGCAAAACCGACAGCTATCTCGACGGACCCAATTATTCCAGGGGTTCTGGAAGAAGAAGCGTGGCTGGGGTGCCCTTCGGCGTTATTTCGTAGCGTATAATCGGCTTTTGAAGAATCCACAAAGGTGATAAGAAATGGCCCCCACGAACGGTAGTCCTGCCAACGGCAATCACGCGCAGAATGACAACGGGCACAGTGTTCCGAAGCCGCGAGCCGAGTGGATCGCCCGGCGCAAGTCGGAGAACGGCGACGGCAATTTCTCTCAGATGCACTATGCTCGCAAAGGTCTGATCACGGAAGAAATGGCGCATGTGGCGGAGCGCGAAAAGATTTTTCCCGAACTGGTGCGCGACGAAATCGCGCTCGGCCGCATGATTGTTCCCGCCAACATCAATCATCCCGAACTGGAGCCAATGTGCATTGGCGTGGCTTCGTTGTGCAAAATCAATTCCAATATTGGTAATTCTGCAGTCACCTCAAACATCGACGAGGAACTCAAGAAGCTGCACACGTCCGTTCATTACGGCGCTGATACGGTTATGGATCTTTCGACCGGCGGCAACATTCACGAGATTCGTGAAGCCATTCTGCGGCACTCGCCCGTGCCCATCGGAACCGTGCCAATCTATGAGGCGATCTCGCGGGTCAAGCGCATAGAAGACTTGAATGCCGAGGTGATGCTCGAAGTGATCGAAGAGCAAGCCGAGCAGGGCGTGGATTATATGACCATTCACGCCGGCGTGCTGATCCAATATTTGCCAATGGTGTCGAAACGGATCACCGGGATCGTGAGCCGCGGCGGCGCGATTCTGGCACAATGGATGGCCCACCATCACAAGCAGAATTTCTTGTACGAGCGCTTCGACGACATCTGCAAGATTTTCGCCAAGCACGATGTTTCGTTTTCGCTGGGCGATGGCCTGCGTCCGGGCTGCATTGCCGACGCCAGCGATGAAGCGCAATTCGCGGAGTTGAAAACGCTGGGCGAACTGACCAAGAAGGCTTGGGAGCGCGACGTGCAGGTGATGATCGAGGGTCCTGGCCATGTGCCGCTCGACAAGATCAAAGAGCAGGTCGACAAAGAAAAAGAGCTCTGCTACGAAGCGCCGTTCTATACGCTCGGACCGCTCGTCACTGATATCGCGCCGGGATACGACCACATCACGTCAGCGATTGGCGCGGCCATGATTGGCTGGCACGGTGCGGCCATGCTTTGCTACGTCACTCCGAAAGAACATCTCGGGCTTCCTAATGAGAAAGACGTGAAGGATGGAATCATCGCCTACAAGATCGCGGCGCACGCTGCAGACTTGGCGCGTCATCGTCCCGGCGCGCAGGACCGCGACGACGCGTTAAGCTATGCCCGCTACAAATTCGATTGGGAGAAGCAATTCGCGCTGTCGCTCGATCCGGAAACTGCGCGTTCCATGCACGACGAAACCCTGCCCGACGACTACTACAAAGAAGCCGCGTTCTGTTCCATGTGCGGCCCCAAGTTCTGTTCCATGAACTATTCCAGCAAAGTCGACGAGTACAACAAACAAGTCCACGGCCTGGAAAAGAAAGACTACTCGGAGTTGGTCGAGAAGTTGGTCAAGATCGGGTAGGTTCTCGATCTCGTTTACTGAGCCTAACGTCAACGATAATCGGCCGGTGGTCGCTCAATTCCGCCCACTTTGCTCCGTCTCGAATCGAGACCTTATCCAGCCGCTTTACCCACGCCTCGGGAACAAAGACGTAATCAATATGGAAAGGTCGGCTGCGGTTCTTGAGCAAATACAACGTGTGTTTCGATTCGCGTCCTTGAACTTCGTCATAAAACGTGTGATAAGCGCTCACGATACCCTGCGCCGCAAGGAGTTCCACCACCGCAGTGTGATTGCCAACCGGGCGACTAACGTCCCAAATGCTGTTTGAGTTGAAGTCCCCCGCAACAACCGTGTTCTGGCACACGAGCCAATCGGGATTGTCTCGCAGCGCGGCGTAGAGTTGACCGATATAGTTGTCGCGTTTAATCGCGCCCACCCGACACGCCCATACTGCGATGATTCGCAGCGGCTGACCATAGCCTTCAACGTCCGCTGCCAACACCCATTTTTGCTTTGACTGAGACAATGGCCGCGGCCGCAGTGGCTTACGGACAAAAAGGCCCAGCCCCTTGTGGGGATTCGAACCAACCCATACGCCGGCATACCCAAATTGCTCGAGCGATAAGATCGAACTCTCGCCACACTCCGATATCACTGCGATGTCGGGCTGAATGCGGGCAACGGCATGCGCCTTCTTGTGTAGAGCCATCGCACAGTTCCAAGCCAGCACTCGCAACGCAAACTCCACGCGCCAAGGATTCCTAAACCCGATCTCACCGACAGGCTTCGCTCATCTTTTGAAGTCGGCCACTCCATCCCACACCAACTGCACCGCGATCGCTAACAGCAAGAAGCCGAAGATGCGATTGATGGCGCCGGTGGCACCGGGACCCAGACGCTTTACCAGTGGGCCTCCGAGGCGGAGAAAGAGGTAGACGACCAGCCCTAGCGCGATGATACCGACCACCATGCCAGTGTAAGTCAGCATGCTGTCAGCGTCCGCAGACAAGCCCATCACCACGCCAATGGATCCCGGCCCGGACAGCATGGGCATCGCCATCGGAGTGAGCGAAATGTCTTCTTTCGTGTTGGCTTCATTACTCTCGGCATCGGTGATGCGACTGTTTCCGGTCACCATACCCCACGCGGCGTTGGCCACGATCAGGCCGCCGGCAATCCTCAACACAGGCAAAGAAATACCAAAGAAGATCAGCACGAAGCGTCCGAAGAACAGGAAGACTACCAGAATCGCGATCACATAGACCGCCGTCTTCAGCGCGGTGCGCTTGCGCTCCGCGGGTTCAAAGTCTGCCGTCAGCGCAAAGAACAGGGGAATCGCACCGAACGGGTTAACGATGGGAAACAATGCCAGAAATGTGGCGGCTACCGCCGAAGGCAGATCTCGCAGAAGATGTTGCACCGCATTGCCGGGCGTCATTGGGAGAAAAGCTTACCAGCAGAATGTGATTCGGAAAAGTCGCGACGGCAGGCTATTTTAACCGGGCTAAACACAAAGTCCCTCGACTCGACTTGGGATAACAAACTATGAATCAACGATCGCTCTCCAGCACCTTGGCGGCGCGATTCAACGCGGCCGCAAGCGCTGTGATTTGCTGCCGCGTTTGAGCGAGATCGTGCTTATCGATAGCCTCGTTAATTCCCGGGATGACCACGGCCGCATATCCCGTGTACTGGCCGGGAGCATAAATGGCGTGGCGGAACCACGGACGATTCGGCAGTCCTTCTGGCATTAAGAGCGCCCGCTCTGCATCGCGCAAGGCTCGGTTCAGTTTGTCGGCATCGCGCGGAGAATTTTGTTGCCGCACAAGAATCTTCGCTGCGGCTTGCTCGAAGTGATGCGCCGCCTGCTCCACCTCCGTAAAGTTCAGGCGTTGACCGACAAACTCAGCCTGCGCTTTCTTCCTGGCCGAATCGATGTAGGAAACGATTTCCTTGGCATATTCTTCGTAGTCGTAAGGCAGCACGTCGGCGTCAGCCATGCGGATGATCGAGACGCCGAAAATACGCGCCATCTGTTGCTCGTAAACGAAATCGGGATCGCCGAATTTCTTGAACCAGTTGAAATTGTCGAACGCCGAGTGATAGACGCCGTAGGAGCCGGTCGAACTTACGTCAGTGGAGGGCACACCGAGGTGCTGCAGAAACACTGTGTAGTCCGATCCGCTTCCCAAGTCACCCACAGGCACATCGGCCTTCGATTGCGCTGCTGGCGGACGATAATTGGTGGTCGTGGTCTCCGGGGGATTTGCCGCTTCGGTCTGATTGGTTTTCTGCCAATTCTCGTAGACGGTGCCGCCCTTGGGACTGGGAACAACCTTGGTCACATCGCGCAGGAATTGTTTCAGGCTGGGCACCGAAGCCGCGCCGAATTTTGGCCCAGAGACCCCGACATCCATGTTGAAATACGCCACAGCATTGGCTAATTCGCTGTCGTGCTGCTCGCCCCATTCAGTGGAACCGATCAATCCCTCTTCTTCTCCGTCCCAGCTTCCGAGAATGATCGTGCGCTTCGGCCTCCAGCCCGATTTCAAAAGTTCGCCAAGGCCGTGCACGGCCTCCAGCATGGCCGCTGTGCCGCTGTTCGGGTCGACGGCTCCGAACACCCAGGCATCGCGGTGATTGCCCGCGACCACCCACTCGTCGGGATTTTCACTTCCGCGCACTCGTCCAATCACGTCCCAAATCGTGCGGAATTGATAATCCTGTTTGAGATGCATCTTCACTTTTACCGGCCCGGGTCCTAAGTGATAAGTGAATGGCAACGCGCCTTGCCATTCACGCGGCGAGTCCGGGCCTCCGAGATGCTCAAGGATGGGCCATGCATCGCCGTAGGATAGTGGCGTAGAGAGGATTTTCGGCAGCTGGGCGGATTGCTCAGGCGCGGTGCGCTTGGCGTCAGGAAGCGAGGGGACGGAAGCGATCCCAGGCGTGGTAGGATCGCCGGGAAACTCAAACATATAACCAATGGACCCGCGCTGCACGCCGGTATCCGGGCGCCACGGACCGTTGGGATATTTGTCGCCGCGGCGCCAGCCATCGTCGGCTGGATCGGAGTAAATGATAATGCCGGCTGCGCCGCGCTCCTGCGCGAGAAACGCTTTTACCCCGCGAAAGTTTTGTCCGTACCGTACCAGCACGATCTTGCCGCGCACGTCCACTTTCAACTGTTCGAGCTTCTTGAAATCCTCAGGCGTACCGTAGTTGGCGTAGACCACCTCCGCTTCGGCATCGCCCGACGGCGACATGGCATTGAATGGCGTGATCACTCGTGGATCATCAGCATACGAATCGCCCTCCACGTGCTCGGGTGTTGGTCCGTGCATATGAACGTCGGCGGGAGCGGACACATCCACGCTGATTTCCTTGGGGTAGTTCATCCAGACGCGATATTCGACCGTCTCAGTATCCAGTCCAGCCTCGCGGAATTTCTGTGCGACGTAATCCGCGGTCGCCTTGTCTTCGGGCGAACCCGCCACATGTGGTGCTTGCGTCAGCACGTGCAAGTGCTGTTCAGCGAGTTTTGGGTCGGGAACCGCGAGAAATCGGCTTTCCTGTTCGGTTTCGACGGCGGCATCGCGGAACCCGAATATTGTGGCCGAGGACTTCGGGGCTCCCTGAGCCGGTTGAGTTTGGGGAAGGCCCAACACCAGCAGACTACAAAACAAACTGGAGCCAAAGCGAAGGATCATAGGATTTTATCGTGAAACCGCCAGTGTACATGATTCGCGGACACTGGCAGACGTCAACACCAAGGGCGACGTTAGTCAGGAGTTTCAATTCTGCCGACAGATTGCGGGTCGGCACGCTTGGTTGGAGCGAATCGTTGGTTCACTTTTCACCAGCTTCATTATCTGCACCATATGGTGATACAATTAGCTCGTGAAGCGCGCAACTATGACTTTCCCTGACGATTTGGCCAAGGCAATGGAGAAGTATCTTGCGTCCCAGGAAGCACCTCCGTCGCTGACCACTGTGGTGCAAGCGGCCTTGCGGCAGTATCTGGGTGAGCGAGGATTCTTACGAACGCGGCGAACGCTCGCGATCACGCCAGCAAGCAGTGGAAGCGGGCGTTCTGACGTCAGTCAGCAGCACGACCGTTATCTGGCGGAGAGCCACAGGTGAGACCGGCAGTGCTGGCCGACACTGGGCCGCTGTATGCGGCCGCCGATCCCGACGATGCCCACCACAAGCGGGCCCGCCGCGAACTGCGCCGGCTGGCCGACAAGAACCATGAAGTAATGGTCGCCTATCCTACCTTGCTCGAGGCCTACACGCTGGTGTTGTTTCGCCTGGGCGAAACCGCGGCCTTGCACTGGCTGGAAGACATGGCCGGCGCCGCTCTGGTCAATCCCAGCGCGGAGGACTATCGAAAAGCGGTTATCAGGGTGAAATCATTGAAGGACCAATCCATTACTCTGTTCGATGCACTCGCGGCTACCCTGGCCAGCAGGCTGGGGCTGGAAGTGTGGACCTACGACCACCGCTTCGATGTGATGCGCGTTGCCGTGTGGCGCTGATGTTCGCAGCGCGGCCGCCGATGGCGCTACTATTCCTCGGCGCCTGTGGACGCTCCGAAAGCGATAAACTGCAGGCATGCCAGTCAAGAACTCTACTCAACGCTTCTCATGTCGGGTTGACAATTATGTGCGCTACCGCCCTGGGTATCCGCGTGAAGTTCTCGACCTCCTGAAGAAAGAATGCGGCCTCACGGCCGACTCCGTGATTGCGGACATCGCCTCTGGCACGGGCATCTTTACGCAAGTGCTGCTCGAGAACGGCAATCGAGTTTTCGGCGTCGAACCCAATGCTGAAATGCGGCGAGCCGGAGAGGAATTCCTGCGGAGTTATTCACGCTTCAGCAGCGTCGCAGGAACGGCGGAAGCGACGACACTTCCAGAGCACACCGTCGATCTCGCTGCCGCCGCTCAGGCGGCACATTGGTTCGATCGCGAAAAAGCTCGCCGTGAATTTGTCCGCATACTCAAACCTGGCGGCTGGTGTGTGCTTTTGTGGAACGAGCGGCGCACTGATTCGACGCCTTTTCTTCGCGAATACGAACAACTGCTACTGACCCATGGAACGGACTACCAGGAAGTGCGACACGAACGCACGACGGCTGAGATCGCCGGCTTCTTTTCGCCATCTCCCTTTCGGTCAATTGCGTTGGAAACGCGCCAGGACGTTGACTACGCCGGCCTCGAAGGCCGACTTCTGTCTTCGTCGTACACGCCAACGCCGGATCACGCAAACTACGAACCTATGTTGCGAGACCTGCGGCGGATCTTTGACTCGCATCAGATCAACGACCGCGTGTCGCTTGAGTACAACACGCTGGTTTATTACGGACAGCTTTCATAGATCCGAAAGGCATTAACCACAGAGGACACGAAAGTACACAAAGGAGATCGGCTTCAAGCGCGAATGATTTCAGACTTCGGAGAACTGATGCTTGACGAAAAAACATTTCACATGACTCCCGACGAGTTCCGCAAGCACGGCCATGCAGTCGTGGACTGGATTGCGGATTACTATTCGCGTATCGAATCGTATCCTGTACTGTCGCGCGCAGAACCCGGTCAGATTCGGGCTTCGCTGCCCGTGAATCCTCCGGCGAAAGGCGAGTCTTTCGACGCGATCCTGGGAGATGTCGAGAAGCTGATTCTCCCGGGCATTACGCATTGGCAATCGCCGAATTTCTTTGCTTTCTTTCCTGCTAACGCGTCCGGTCCTGCGATTCTCGGCGATCTGCTTTCCTCGGGATTGGGAGTGCAAGGCATGCTTTGGGCCACTAGTCCCGCCTGTACGGAACTGGAGACACATGTTCTCGATTGGCTGGTCGGAATGCTCGATCTGCCGCGAAAGTTTCTCTCGAGTAGCTTCGGCGGTGGCGTGATCCAGGACACGGCTTCGAGCGCTTCGTTGTGTGCGTTGCTGGCTGCGCGCGAACGTGCAACTAATTTCGCCAGCAACAAGCGTGGTTGCGACGGAAAGCTGGTCGCGTATACGTCCTCGCAAGCGCACTCTTCCATCGAGAAGGATGTTCAGATTGCTGGGCTCGGCCTCGACAACCTGCGACTCATCGAAGTTGACGAGAACTTCGCCATGCGTCCGGGCCCACTCGCACAGCAAATCGAAAGCGATCGCGACGCCGGTCTTGTTCCTTGTTTCGTTTGCGCAACGATTGGCACAACCTCGTCGAATGCGATTGATCCGCTACCAGAAATAGGCCGCATCTGTCGCGAAAACAATCTATGGTTTCACGTCGATGCTGCGATGTCGGGAACGGCTGCGCTGTGTCCTGAGTTTCGGAATACTCATCGTGGGGTCGAACTTGCCGACAGTTACACGTTCAATCCGCACAAGTGGATGTTTACCAACTTCGATTGCAACTGCTTTTACGTGGCCGATCGCAAGGCTCTGATTCAAACTCTGAGTATTCTTCCCGAATACTTGCGCAACAAGGCCACGGAATCGGGTGCGGTGTTTGACTACCGCGACTGGCAGATTCCGCTCGGCCGCCGCTTTCGCGCCCTGAAACTGTGGTTCGTAATTCGCCACTATGGCATCGAAGGCTTGCAGTATCACATCCGGCGTCACGTCGAACTGGCGCAGCAGTTCGCAGGTTGGATCCAAAACGATTCTCGTTTCGAACTGGCCGCCCCCGCACCGCTGAACTTAGTCTGCTTCCGTCACAAGGGTGGCGACGAAGTAAATCAAAAGCTGATGGATCGCCTGAATCGAAGCGGCGATCTTTATCTGACGCACACGCGCCTCAATGACCGGCTCACTCTGCGATTTTGCGTCGGCCAGACCAATACCATGGCACGCCACGTTGAGCGCGCGTGGCGCAGGATTCAGGAAGAAGCAGCGTAGGCGCGGTTTTCAATTCTTGGGCTTGTCCGCCTGCTCCGGTATCAGGGAATTTGCGTTTGCCGGAGCTGCCGGGTTCACTCCGAAATCCCAGACGTAGGTGTTCATTCCGTCTTTGCCCAGCATCTCGACGACTGCATACTCTCCCGGTTCAAGCGCATTTACAGGCGTGATCTTGATCCAGCCCCCGGTCAGCTTTAGCGATGTGGTTTGAACCAGGTTCTGCTCCTGCGTAGCTTTTCCCAACGGATTAGTTTTTATATCTCCAATGATCCGTTTCCCCTTCTTAGGCTGCAGCCGCACGATGCGGTAACGGTCCCACGGCTGTTCCGGTTGCTGCGGCTGTTGCGGCCCCTGCTGTGGACTCGGTCTTGAACTCTGATCCTGATCGAAGTTGACGTAGATTGCGGGCAGGGTTGCGTGCGCTTGCACGCTGGCGTGCAGGCCATCGAGTTCAATCGTCTGCTTGCCGCTGGCGATGGGGTTGATCGCAGAACGCAGAATGTTCGCTTTCGTGTTGCGGTTGACTTCGCCGGTGTTCTGCTGCAATAGCAAGAGTTGCGGTTGCGTCTGAAAAGTATCGAGCAAAAACATTCCGCCGTCGTCAGGCAGATGCAGGCTGGGCGCTACCTGCGGAGTCTTGGCCTCTTCGGCGCGGCGTTCGGCTTCGACTTCCTTATCGAGCTCCACCGCTTCCGGCGTGGGAACGCCGGCCGCGCGATCCTTTTCGAATTTGTCTGTCCCCGCCCAATCGACGAGCGAGTTAGGCACTTCCTCCCATTCGTCGCGCTCCGCGCTCAGGTAACGGACGCGATCGCCTTTGACTTCCCATTTCGTAGCAAGCTGGTAGGAACCGTCTTTCAGGATGAGTCGCTTGGCCAGTTGCTGAGCAGAGGCGGGGATAAGCAGGGCGAGAGATGCTGCTACCAGCAAAAGGAAGACGCGAATTCTATTCCTTGTTCCCACGATCCTAGTCACAGATTTATTTTGCACCACTCGGCTCGGGAAAGGGTGGTTTACTTTTTGGTTAGCCGCACCCCCTCCCCCCTGATCTTTTGGAATCATGGGATTAGGGCGACACCACCATCCAGATCTCTGAGTTTGAAGGACTTATATGCAAAATCTTCCGGACAAAGGAGTTGGCGGTTCTTCGTGTTATCTCTGGGCTGAATATACAGTTACAGGATTAACTCACAGTCTGCATGAAAGTCAAGGTAAGAACAAGAGAAAGCGACAGGCGTTTCCCATTTTGGGAAGCTCGTCTGAGAGCGTTTTCAAGTGAGCGTCAATGCGGAGTGCTACGGCTGGATCAGCGGAATCTGGGACGCCACCTGAATCTCGATCAGCATTTGTGCTCTCCGCTCGATCTGCTGGTACAGAGCCGCTTTCTTCGCCGGCAATACTTTGCGAAAGTTTGCCCAGTACTTCTGCCGGAGCGCGGTCACGTCCGCATCCACCTTCAAGATGCCTGTGGCCCAATTGTCGGCCTGCGCGTCGGTCATGTTTCCGTAATTCTGCGCGTAGTCCTTGATTAGCGCGTATTTGGCATCGTTGATCTTCACCAGTTCGGCGGTGTACTGATCGTATACCGGCCAGAACTTCTGGGCCTCGGTATCGGTCAGGGGCATGTTGGCCGCGATGAGTTGCTTCTTTTGCGAGCGGATGTCCTTGCGCAGCAGATCGATATCCTGGCTCATGGAACCTTGCGAACTCTGCGGCGCAGCTGTCTGCGCACCACTGTCCTGTGCAACCGCTGAAAGGTGTCCAAACAGTACCGCTGCGCTCAGTGCCCACGCGGCAAGTGAAGATCGCTTCATTTCATAGCTCCTATTTTTCGGTTGTTTCTCACGCGATGGAATCTGCAGGACTCCGGAACCCGAGTCGTGAGAATTGTACATGATTTGGGGTCGTCGACAATTTCTTCTCCTGTAGTGCGGAGGTGCGGTTGACCGTCACACTTTTCTTGGAGCCGAAGCACTGGCGCTGGAGCAGTTTTCGAAGCAATGCTTTTGGTGAGGTTGGTCTGGTACGGATCAACGATTCTGATGTTCTGCAGATGCGGATGAGAGATTCGGCTTGAAAGCACCCGCCCTTGCACAGAACGCAAGGAGCGGGGCGCGCGAGAAAATCAGACCGATAGCGAAAACCATCTAGCCACGCTCGCGCATTTCTGGCATAATTACTCGTGCACCCATCCTGCACAAAATTTCAAACACAATTTAAGGTGAGGAAGCGATGTCGGCAAAGTACATCTTTGTGACGGGCGGAGTTGTGTCTTCGCTCGGTAAAGGGCTGGCGGCGGCCTCCATTGGCTGCCTGCTGGAGAGCCGTGGGCTGAAAGTCAACCTGATGAAGTTCGATCCTTACCTCAACGTGGATCCGGGCACGATGTCGCCCTTCCAGCACGGCGAGGTTTTCGTTACCGACGACGGCGCTGAGACCGACCTCGACCTCGGCCACTACGAACGCTTTACCCACGCCAAACTTTCTCGCGATAACAATTGGACCACCGGACGCATTTACGAGCAGATCATTGCCAAGGAACGGCGTGGCGATTATCTCGGCAAGACTGTGCAGGTGATTCCGCACGTGACCAATGAAATTAAAGCGGCCATGAAGAAAGTCGCGCAAGATGTCGACGTCGCGATTGTCGAGATTGGTGGCACCGTTGGTGACATCGAGTCGCTGCCGTTTATGGAAGCCATCCGGCAGATGCGTCAGGAACTCGGACGCGAGCGAACTTTATTTATGCATGTCACGCTGGTGCCCTTCATCGCGGCGGCGCAGGAACTTAAGACCAAGCCTACGCAGCACTCGGTGAAAGAGTTGTTGAGCATTGGAATTCAGCCTGACATTTTGCTTTGCCGAACTGACCGATTTCTGTCGAAGGAAATCAAATCGAAGATTGCGCTGTTCTGCAACGTCGAAGAAGAAGCAGTCATCACCGCCAAGGATGTTGCCTCGATTTATGAAGTGCCGGTGGTGTTTTCGCATGAGGGCGTGGACACGCTGGTGCTGCGGTATCTGCACATCGAAGCGAAAGAGCGCGATTTGAAGAGTTGGGAAGAGTTGGTGCATCGCGTCTACAACCCGAAGGCCGAGGTCACGATTGGGATTGTCGGGAAATATGTCGAGTATGAGGATTCGTACAAGTCGCTGAAGGAGGCTTTGGTGCACGGGGCTTTGGCGCACAATCTGAAGCTGAATTTGAATTGGATTGAGGCGGAGGGACTTGAAGCCGGGGATCAAGCTAGCGAAGAGCAGCTTGCGGAGTATGACGGGATTCTTGTGCCTGGCGGTTTCGGCAAGCGTGGCATCGAGGGGATGCTGGTTGCGATTCGCTATGCGCGGGAGAAAAAAGTTCCGTACTTCGGAATTTGCCTGGGGATGCAGACGGCGTGCGTCGAATTTGCGCGCAACGTATGCGGACTAGCGGATGCGAATTCGAGCGAGTTCGATCCGGCGACTCCGCATCGCGTGATTTACAAACTGCGCGAGTTGCGCGGAGTCGAGGAGCTTGGTGGCACAATGCGGCTCGGTGCTTGGACTTGCAAAATTGAACCTGGAACTTTGGCGCACAAGATCTACGGGCAGCTTGAGATTAGTGAGCGTCACCGGCATCGTTACGAATTCAACCGCGAGTATGAGGAAACTTTGACGGCTGGCGGGCTGCGGATTTCCGGGTCTACCCCCGATGGAACGTATGTGGAGATCGTCGAGCTTCCGGATCATCCGCATTTCATTGGGTGCCAGTTCCATCCTGAGTTCAAGTCGAAGCCTTTGGAACCGCATCCTTTGTTCAAGACTTTCGTGGGGGCGGCTTACGAGCACGGGTTGAAGCGACGGGCTGACAAAGCGGCGGCTGAGATCGAGATGTTCCATCGGCCTGAGAAAGTCGGGCGGCGATAAGAAAAGGCGTTAACCACTAAGGACACGAAGGTCCACAAAGGAAAATCTCGTCATCCGCGGGTCGTCTTGTCCCTATGAGCATTTCTTTCCAAGTCGAGGGTGTTCGCATCGGCTCCGGCAATTTGTTTCTCATCGCGGGGCCTTGTGTGATCGAGAGCGAGAAGCACGCTTTGTTCATGGCAGAAGTGATCAAGGGCGTTACTCGGGCGCTCAACGTTCCATTTATTTTTAAGGCTTCCTACGACAAGGCCAATCGCACTTCGATGCGCAGCTTTCGCGGACCGGGGCTGGCCGAGGGCCTGCGAATTCTCAAGAAAGTCAAAGACGAGGTGCACGTACCAGTACTGACTGATGTGCACGAAACGGCGGACGTTCCCAAGGTTGCAGAGGTTGCGGACGTGCTGCAGATTCCGGCTTTCCTCTGCCGGCAGACTGACCTGATCCTTGCGGCGGCTATGAGCGAACGCGCGGTGAACATTAAGAAGGGCCAATTTGTTTCGCCGTGGGATATGAAGCACGCGGTGGAGAAATGCCGGACCGCCGGCAACGATCGGATATTTCTCACCGAGCGCGGATCCAGTTTCGGGTACAACAATCTGGTTGTGGACATGCGATCGCTTGCCATCATGCGCAGGTTTGCGCCCGTGGTTTTTGACGCGACGCATTCGGTGCAGTTGCCCTCGGCCACTCACGGAGACGAGGATGGAGCAGCGACCAGCGGTGGGCAGCCCGAGTTCATTCCAGTGCTGGCGCGCGCGGCTGTAGGCGCGGGTGTGGATGGCGTTTTCCTGGAAGTCCACGACAATCCCAAAGAAGCCAAGTCAGACGGCGCCAATGCGCTTGAGTCCACCAAGCTGCGCGGGTTGCTCAAAGAATTGCTGGCTGTGCACGGGGCACTGCAGGCTGCGCGTTCCAGTCCTTAGCTTTAGCTTTGCGTGCGCGAAGAGACTGGCGCGGCAAATACACGTGCATAGATCCTTCGCTTTGCTCAGGATGACACCTCAGATGCATAGATCCTTCGCTCCGCTCAGGATGACAGCTCAGAGTACGGCTTACGCGCGCGCTTTATCAATCATGGCTTCCCAAATGCCTTTGGATTTCAGAATGAGTTCAATCGCTTCGCGGACCGCGCCGTGGCCGGCGAGGGCTTTCGTTGTGTAGTGCGCGATGTTTTTTACCTCGGGGACGGCATCGCCCACGGCAACGGCGAGGCCGACACGACGCAGCAGAGGGATATCTGGAAGATCGTCGCCGATGAATGCGACGGCAGAATCGGAGACGCCCGCTTTTTGAATGATTTCTTCGTAGGCCGGCATTTTCACCGGCTGTTTCATATAAATAAACTCCATCTTCATTTCGTGTGCACGGCGCAGGAGCGCGGCGCTCTCGCGACCGGTAATGCATCCCGTACGCACGCCGGCAGTTTGCGCGAGGGTGAGGCCCTGGCCGTCGTGCGCGTCAAAGGTTTTGATTTCAAGGGCGGTGCCGTCGTTTTGTGAGAGCAAGGTCACGCTGCCATCCGTCATGGTGCCGTCGACGTCCATGAGGATGAGACTGATTTGCGCAGCGCGCTTCTTGAGTGCGGGAGATATTTTGAAAGCACGAGCCAAAGAAGCCTCCTGGGAAAGCCCGAAAAAAAATCCCGTGTTAAAACCTGATCGATCGCGCAACCGACACACGCTCGCTCACTGTTGACGCGCCTGCTGCACCATCCCTATGAGGACGTCTCGAGCTTCCTTCGGATTGCGCGCTTCTCGCAAGAATGCGACGCGAGTGCCGCGCATGCCGTCGTGTGTTTTCAAACGTACGTGAAAACCGAGGCGATCGACAGAGGTCATCGCGGCCTCCTGCGAGTCTATGCCAGCAAATGTTCGTGCAATCAGGATCAGCGCATCTTTGTGATCAGAGTTCATGTGCTGGATGATTTCGCCGGACGAGTCCGCGAGCGGATCGGGTTGAGCTCCGTCGTATTCCGAAGCGGAAATCCAGCCCATCACGCCGAAGCCTCCCACGTAGTAAATATCGACCACATCCATGCGGTAGAAGGAAAAATCTTCGAAGTCCACCCAATACTTGCTGTTGTCGTAACGTTGCAGGTAGAGCTCTCTGGCCACCGGCACTTCTGATTTTGGCAGCGGCAGCACACTCCCAACCAGCGTGACCCGGGATGCCCCGAGCGGATCGCCGCTGACGTCGCCTTGGGTCACGAGTAGGCTGGCACGAGGGTCGGCCTGCAAGTTTTGCGTGTGCATGGCCATTGTGCTAATAAGGAAGATCGGCCGCCCGCGATCGTCCAACCCGTAAGGCATCACCGATCCGAACGGGAATCCCGGCTGTTTTCGCGACAATGTCGAGAGGCTACCGATGCGCCCCATGTACAGCAGCGTGCGCGCACGCTCGGCGAAGGCAGGCTCGGGGACCGGAGGCTGGTCGGTAGTGGGACCGCCGCTCGCATGTTTTCCGGGGGATGAAGAAGTCATTATGAATCTCCTGGCTCCTTACATAATCGCACGAACGCTGGACGTGGAATTCTCGAAATCTGCTACCATTTTCGCCACGACTAACTTCGGATGCTTATTTTCGCCACCATCTCGGGCATCGTTGTAATCCTCGCGGTCCTGTTGGACGCGTTTGAAACCGTCGTCCTGCCGCGCCGGGTGCGTCGGAAATTTCGAATTACAGTTTTGTTCTATCGCAACACCTGGAAGCCATGGCGCAAGATCACGGGTCTGATCAAATCGCCGGGGCGGCGCGAGAATTTTCTAGGCTACTTCGGGCCGCTGTCACTGCTTTTCCTGCTGGCGCTTTGGGCCTGCGGTTTGATCTTCGGCTTTGCACTGTTGCAGTACGGCGCGGGCGAACACGTCATGATCGGCAACGAACCTGTCACCTTCGGACGGGTAATTTATTTGAGTGGCTCGACTTTCTTCACCCTGGGCTACGGAGACATTATTCCAACTTCGGAACTTGCCCGCATTCTGGCCGTGGTGGAGTCTGGCATGGGCTTTGGCTTTCTGGGTGTGGTTATCGGGTACTTGCCGACCATCTATTCGTCGTTTTCCAGACGCGAAATTCAGATCTCCCTGTTGGATTCGCGTGCCGGTTCACCGCCCACGGCCGCGGAAATGCTGATAAGGCTCGGGAATTGCGCGCATCTGGATGATATCTTCCGCGAGTGGGAACATTGGGCTGCTCAATTATTAGAGAGTCATATTTCGTATCCACCGCTGGGCTTTTTTCGTTCACAGCATATCAATCAGTCGTGGCTGGGCGCACTCACCATGATGCTCGATACCACCGCGCTAATCTCTGCTGGCGTTGACGGCGTTGCGAACGCACAGGCCAAGCTCACATTTGCGATGGCGCGCCACGCGGTGGTTGACCTGGCGCAGCTGATCAGTGCGCAGTATGATCCGCTTGCGCCCGACCGGCTGAACGAAGAGCAAGAGGCGCAACTTCGGCAGACGCTTCTGGACCACGGCTTGAAAGTTGAGGACGCGGCAAAGTCTGAGGAGACTCTGACGCATTTACGTTCGCTTTACGAACCGTACGCCCTTGCCATGGCGCGCAATTTGCTAATCATCCTGCCTCCGTGGATTCATCCGGAGAAAACGAAGGACAATTGGGAAGCTGGGCCGTGGGACCGCGCGATACAAGCCAGGAGTCTGGCCGGATTAGGGCATCGAGATGAGCGCGTACAAAAGATGGACGAGCATTTCTGATCGTGGTTCGATGCAGGCATCGATTCGCGGTGGACGGGCGGGGACGCCCGTCGCTCCATCGACGCCTCACGGTACCTGCTAACATTCTTTATTCCATGAAACATGTTGGCGAGAATGTCGTGCGCATCGAAGCAGAAGCGTTGCGCGTCCTGGCTGATCGCATTGCTGGGCCGATGGCCGGCGCGTTCAATCGCGCGGTGGAATTGATTTACGCTTGCAGCGGCCGGGTCGTGGTCACGGGGATGGGCAAGAGTGGCATCATCGCGCGCAAGATTGCAGCTACGCTGAATTCGACTGGGACGCCTGCGCTTTTTATGCATCCGGTTGAAGCAGTGCACGGCGATCTCGGGATGGTGGTGCGGGGCGACACGGTTTTGGCGCTCTCGGCCAGCGGCGAGACTGAGGAAATTCTGCGCCTTCTGGCTACCTTGAAGCGATTGCAGGTGCCGCTGATTGCGCTGACTTGTGATGAGATTCATTCGAAGGACGCGGGCGAGGGCGCCCGCGCCACACGGGCTAAGCTTTCCACGCTGGCTGCGGCGGCTGAAGTTGCTCTTGATTGCTCGGTGGCGGAGGAAGCATGTTCCCTGGGACTCGCCCCCACGGCGTCCACCACCTGCATGCTCGCCCTGGGAGACGCGTTGGCCATGACGCTGGCTGAGAAGCGCGGCTTCAAAGAAGAAGATTTCGCCAACCTGCATCCTGGAGGCAAACTCGGCAAGCGTCTGGCGCGAGTGGAATCGCTAATGCACACTGGGGACTCGGTGCCGCGGGTTACACCGCGCACCACGATGCCGGACGTGATCTACGAAATGTCGCGCAAGAAGCTGGGCGTGGCTGCCGTGGTCGAAGGTGAAAAACTGGTGGGCGTGATCAGCGACGGCGATCTGCGGCGTCTGCTCGAACAGCGCGGCAAGGACGTGCTCGACCTTGCGGCAGGTGAGTGCATGACTAAGAATCCGAAGACGATCGCGGGCCATGAGTTCGCCGCGACGGCTTTGGCTTTGATGGAAGAAAAGAAGATCACGTCGCTGGCGGTCGTTGATGGCAATGGGAGACTAGAAGGTATCGTTCATCTCCACGATCTCTGGGGAACTGAAATGATGTAGCGCCGCCGTCCCGGCGCTACAATGAGTCAATCCTATGTATCACTACGATCCTAATACGGCGCTGGAAGAACTTACGGAAGACGCAACCTTGCCCAACCCGGTCCACGTGCGTGACATGATTTTGCGCAAGCATCCTGGTCCGGACAAGTCGCTGGAACTCAATAGGATGTTCATCGAATATCAGAAGTTTTTCGGCGAGACGCAGAAGCTGGGGAAAGAGATTCTGAAGCAGTTGGCGAAGTGAGTTTTTGACCCGAGCGGACGAGGCGTCCGCTGCTACGTGACCATTGCCTGTTTAGGCGGCCGAGCGCTGGTTCCTCTCGCGCGATCATTTACAATAGCCAATTCCCTGCTGGTCAGGATTCCCAACTATGCATCGCTGGTCTGAACTGTTTATTCCTACTCTGCGCGAGGCGCCTGCGGACGCCGAAGTTGCCAGTCACAAGTTTCTGGTGCGGGCGGGGTACATTCGCCAGCTTGCTGCCGGGATTTACTCCTATCTTTTTCTGGGCAACCGGTCGTTCAACAAGATCATGGGCATCGTCCGCGAGGAGATGGATAAGATCGGGCAGGAATTTTATTTGCCAGCCCTGCATCCACGCGAGCTTTGGGAGGCTAGCGGGCGCTGGTCGGTGATGGGCGACAATTTATTTCGCCTGAAAGACCGCAAGGGTGCTGATCTTTGTTTAGGCATGACGGAAGAAGAAGTCATGACTGATATTGCCCGCAAGGAGCTGCGCAGTTACAAACAGCTGCCGCAAGTCTGGTATCAGATTCAGTCGAAGTTTCGCGATGAACCGCGGCCCAGGTCGGGCCTTTTGCGGGTGCGGCAGTTCATCATGAAGGATTCGTACTCGTTCGACATTGATGCCGCTGGACTCGACGTTTCCTACAAGAAGCATTACGAAACTTACTGCCGCATCTTTGACCGGTGCGGGCTCAAGTACATGGTGGTCGAGGCGGATTCGGGGGCGATGGGTGGCAAGGAGTCGCATGAGTTTATGGTGCGGACGCCGGCGGGTGAAGACTTGATCGTGAGCTGCGAGCAATGTAATTACGCGGCGAATATGGAGAAAGCGGTTTCGAAGCTCGCGGGCGTGGAGGATTTGACGCTCGAAGGCGGAGGCGAGCCGCTCGAAGTTCATACGCCGGGGATGAAGACGATTGAGGACGTGGCACGATTTCTTGGTGTTTCTCCAAAGAACAAGATCAAGACGCTGGCTTACATGGCGGAAGAGAAAGACGCGAAGTCGGGCAAGCCTAAGCTGCGTGCCGTCGTCGTTTTAATGCGCGGCGACCACCAGCTCAATGAGGCGAAGTTTGCTTCAGCCGTAGGGGGAAAACAGACTCGCCCCATGCAAGAGGACGAAATCAAGCAGCTCTTCCGTTCTCCGGCAGGATTCCTGGGTCCGATTGGCATTGACTGGGCCACGGACATAAAGGATGGGAACCGTCCCATCTTGCTCGTCGACCAAGCTTTGGAGGGTCGCAAGAACCTGATTTCCGGCGCAAACAAAGAAGACTATCACCTGAAAAATGTCACTCCGGGGCAGAACTTCCAGCCCACCGCCTATGCCGATCTGCGTGCTGTCACGGCAGGCGAGGCCTGTCCCAGCTGCGGGGCGCCGCTTCGCATCGACACTGCCGTCGAAATCGGTCATATCTTCAAACTGGGCTACAAGTATTCGGAGTCGATGGGTGCGAGGGTTCTCGACCGAAACGGCAAGGAAGTAACTGTAATCATGGGGTGTTACGGGATTGGGATCGAACGCATCCTGACTGCGGCAATCGAGCAGAGCAACGATGAAAATGGCTTCTGGCTGCCCTCGTCGATTGCGCCGTTCGAAGTCGTCGTCTGCCCTGTCAACGTGAAAGACGAACCTGTGCTGAAAGCCGCAGTCGATATCGCAACCCGTCTGGAAGCCGATGGCTTCGACGTGTTACTAGACGACAGGGACGAACGGCCAGGGGTCAAGTTCAAAGACGCTGACCTGGTGGGCATACCCTTTCGTGTCACTGTCGGAAAGAAGGTTACTGAAGGTACTGTGGAGGTCGTTCAACGCTCGACACGGCAAGTGCAGGATGCTAGCATCGCGGCAATAACGGATTATTTCAAAGCTTTACGGACTGCGCGCTGATCGGATCTCTGCGCGTGGCCGAAACCGGGAGCGCGCGATGGGTACTATCAAACTTATCTTTGGCATTTTCGTGATTGTTGCAGGAATCTATCTGGGCGCGGAACTGGTCCCTATTTACTATGAAAATTACCAGTTCCAGGATGACGTGAAGACTGAGGCCACGCTCGAGACTTACACGGCCAAGCCGGAAGACGCCATTCGCGACGCTATCTACAAGAAAGCACAAGGTCTCGACATCCCTCTGACGAAAGAGCAGATCAAAGTTCAGCGTCATGGCACGCAGGGCACGGGATCACTCACCATCAGCGCGCCCTACACTGTTCATCTGGACCTGCCCGGATATCCCGTAGACCTTCACTTCGACGCCTCCACCGAAAACAAGAGCCCCTTCTGACAATGGTTGTGGATTCGGTGTGATTTAGAATAGAAACCGGAGCCGACCTCTGGGAGATGTGGCTCGTTTCGATTTCCCGGAGAAATTCGGGAGCGAGAGAGCTGCCGAAACCGGCTCGGGGATAACGCATTCACGAGCGCCGTCATCTCACTGAAGTGGGGCGCCGCTGTCGACGAGGCTGAGCTAACTCCGCCAAATTCACCGTGACCATCAAACTAAAGATCCCGAAAAGGAAAAAAGGGGAGAAAGCCACCAAGGCATCTGTTTCCCGCGATCCGGTGATCCGCGCTGCATTCGCGGTTTTCATCGTTCTTTCGGTGTGCATCTGCGGCTTCTTCTCCTATTTTTACATCAAGTACGGACGGATCATCGATCAGCGCTTCAAGGGACCGGTTTTCAGCAGTTCGGCCAATATCTATGCCATACCGCGTACCGTCCGAGTGGGCGAGAAGGTGGATCTGCACGAGATCGAAGCCCAGTTGCGCCGCGCGGGTTATTCGGAAAACGATGGCCCATCCCCGATGGGGACTTATCGCGCGCTAAAAGACGGCATTGAGATCAAACCCGGTCCTCAGTCGTACCATAGCCCGGAGCCGGCCACCATCCGCGTGCAAGATGGCCATGTTTCGAGCATCACCGGGAAATCTGTCGACCTGGAAGCCTACGAGCTCGAACCACGGATGATTACAGCGCTATTCGATGCCGAACAGCGTTCCAAACGGCAATTGGTAAAGTACGATGACATTCCCCAGATCCTGGTGGAAGCCGTGCTTGCCATCGAGGACCGGCGTTTCTTCCAGCACGGTGGAGTGAATTTCATCCGCCTGGGCGAGGCCGCTTGGGTTGATTTTACTCATCAGAAGCATGAGCAGGGCGGTTCCACGATCACCATGCAGCTTTCGCGAGCGTTTTTCCTGAGTCCGCAGAAAACAGTTAAGCGCAAGATCGTGGAAATGCTGATTGCGATGGAACTCGAACAGAAATTCAGCAAGCAGCAGATCTTCGAGTTCTATGCCAACCGGGTAGACCTGGGGCAGCGCGGTTCCTTCACCATCAGCGGATTTGCCGAGGCTTCGCAGGCATACTTCAATAAGGATTTGAAGGACATCTCGCTCCCTGAAGCCGCGCTTATCGCGGGACTGATTCAGGCGCCCAGTTATCTGTCCCCTTATCGCCATCCAGAACGTGCCACGGAACGTCGCAACCTGGTCCTGGACAGCATGGTCGAGACCCATGCCATCACGCGAGAGCAAGCCGACAAAGCAAAAGCCACGCCGCTGAAGCTCGCGCCTCCGAATGTGGAGGCCAGCGACGCGCCCTATTTTGTCGACCTGGTTCGCGATTCGGTGATCAGTCGTTTGAATGAACGTGAACTGAACGAACAGTCGTACCGCATCTATACAACCCTCGATCCCGACTTGCAGCGCGCCGCTGCTCAAGCCGTGGATATGGGGATGAAGCTAGTCGATGATCAGGTCACCAAGCGGCGTACCAAGAAAATAAAAGTGGGCAAGAACAAGTTCGAAACCCACGTTGAGCCGGGACCGCAGGCGCAAGTCGCTTTAGTGGCGATTGATCCTCACACCGGCGAAGTCTTGGCTTTGGTCGGCGGGCGAAATTACGGATTCAGCCAGTTGGATCATGCTGTGGCGCGGCGTCCCACGGGATCGATTTTCAAGCCGTTCGTTTATGCTGCGGCCATCAATACTGCCGTGGATGGTGCCAACCCGGTTTTCACTCCGGCCTCGATGGTGACAGACGCACCCAGCACCTTCGCCTACGGCGATCAGATCTACGAGCCGCGAAATTACAAAGAGGAGTATCACGGCGACGTGACCGCCCGTTATGCCCTGGCAATGTCGCTGAACAATGCGACGGTGAAGCTGGCTGAGGAAGTGGGGTACGACAAGGTGTCGGATTTGGCCAAGGCTGCGGGAATCGTTTCGGTGAAACCTACGCCAGCCATGGCTCTGGGTTCCTACGACGCCACTCCTCTGGACATGGCTGCGGCGTACACGGTCTTTGCAAACGCAGGCGTGCGCATCTCTCCCGTGATGGTCAATTCGGTTCGTAACTCCGCTGGCGACGTGGTCATGGACTTCAAACCAGACAAGCGTCAAGTTCTGGATCCGCGGGTTGCTGCCGTGATGACCAACATGATGGAAGGTGTGCTCAACTTCGGAACCGCTTACGAAGTTCGCACTCGCGGTTTTGACGCCCCCGCCGCAGGCAAGACGGGAACCTCTCACGATGGCTGGTTCGCCGGCTACACCAGCAATCTTCTGTGCATCGTCTGGGTCGGCTTTGACGATTACAGTGACATTCGTTTGAGCGGAGCCCAAACCGCCGCGCCTGTCTGGGCCGAGTTTATGAAGAAGGCGGTTGCGCTTCCCCAGTATTCAGATGTGAAGTCATTCGCCCAGCCTGCGGGTGTGGTCGACGTCCAACTGGACAAAACAACCAACCTGCTGGCAACCCCAGCCTGTCCGCAAACTTATACCGCCGCTTTCATTGCGGGAACTGAGCCGAACCAGACCTGCGACCAGTCTACTGGCGTGAAGGGATTCTTCTCTCGCATGCTCGGTATGGGAGGCGAAAAAGCGCTTCCGCCGCCTGGGTCGCCCGGCCAGAATGGGGCTCAGGCGGGTGAAGCTACACCGGACGCAAATGCCGCCGACCAGGATGGCAAGAAAAAAAAGGGATTTTTTGGCAAAATTGCGGGTATCTTTAAGGACGACAAACCGTCTAACCCTCCGGCCAACGCTCCGGCACAAACGGGAACTGCGCCTCAGTGAGGGAACCTTGTTGGGTTTGAAGGTGTCAAAGGAAGTGTAAGAGTTCGCCCGAGTTTTTCGGAGGTGAGCTATGCGCCGTCTGTCTCTCTTCTGCCTGCTAGCCTTGATCGTTTCTGCTGCGTCCACCCTACAAGCTCAAAGTTCATCGCCGGAGCTGGTACAGATCAGTCCGCCGACCATCCGGCGTGCCGCACCCCCGTCTGCGACTGCCTCGCTTGAGGAACTGGAAAAGCGCGGCGATGAGCTACGTGTCGAAAAAGACTACCTGGATGCGCTGGATTACTACCGGGCGATCCTGGCCAAGACTCCCAATAATTCTGACGTCCACAACAAAGCGGGCATCGCCGAGTTGCTCATGCAGCGCTATAAAGAGGCCGGGAAAGAGTTCGAACATGCAATTCACCTCGACCACACTTATGCCGATGCCGTGAACAACCTGGGCGTCATTGATTATGAAGAGAAAAAATATGGAAAGGCCATAAAGCAATACGAGAAGGCGCTCAAATTGCGCGCGGGGTCCGCGTCGTTCTATAGCAATATGGGTGCGGCCTATTTTGGCAAGAAGGAGTTTGAGAAAGCCACCGAGGCCTATGCCACGGCCATTGAGCTCGATCCAAACATCCTGGACCGCACTTCGCATAACGGGATATCAGCACAGCTGCCGTCGCCTGAGGATCGCGCGCGCTTTGACTACATCATCGCCAAGCTGTGCGCCAAGCGGGGTGATTCCGATCGTTCGCTCCAGTACCTCAGGCGGGCGCTCGAGGAGGGATACAAGGGGATCGAGAACGTATACAAGGATCCGGAGTTCGCAGGTCTTCGCAATGATGCCCGGTTCACTGAGCTGATGGCGGCGCGTCCACCGGCAATACCGGAGTAAGTCGCTCGGTTGCATGAGTTTAAGGGTCAAAAATTATTTCGTGTACGGCGCGAAACTTTTTTCGGGAGGTGGGTTTTTACAGGGTAATGACTCCTGAAAACAACAGGGTGAGTAAGGAGAAACGGTAGCCCATCGGTTGTCGACCCGAGCACGCCCCAAGCAGACAACCGGTGGGTTTTTTATTGGCTCTTAGCTCTTCGCCCTAGCTGTTAACCAATGTAGCAATTCCCGGGTGGGGACATCCGCCCTCGGCTGTCGAACGGTGCGAAGCTCCGCGGATTTCCTCACGGACGCGTAAGCCACAGAATCGGAACGCGTCGGCCAAGTTTCTCGAAGTCTCGGTCGGATGTCACGAGGACAGCTTGACGGGTCTCGGCCAAGGCCGCTGCAAGGCAGTCTACGTACGGTATTTTGTGACGCGTCTTGATTTCTCCCGCCTTGAGCGATTGCTCCAAATCCACCGAGACCGGCTGTATGGATAGGCGGGAAAGATTCTCAATCGCCCTCCGTGCCACTTCCTCGCCCCGCCTTTGCCACAGGACGTAAAATACCTCGCCCCAATTCACGACCGACATCAGGAGCGGAATATCCTGCCGTACGCTTTCTCGCAGGAGTTCCCTGAGGCGATGCGCTCCGGTGCCGGCGTTCACGAAGTCGAGGATGGCGCTTGCATCCAGGACATAAGTTTTTTCATTTCTCGACCCTGCGTTCACGCTGAAGTACCTGTACTAGAGAGTCTTCGCCCTTGCAGCTACCCATAACACTGTCAATGAAATCCTCGGTGACGGGTTGCAAAATCAGACGACCTTCTTCACGGGTAACCGCCAGACGAGTCCCTGCCTTGATGCCGAGTTTCTGTCGAAGCGCGGCAGGTATAACGATCTGGCCCTTGGAACTGGCCATAGTAAAGAGGGTTTCCATATGTCTTACATTATAGCATGAGACCTACATTCTAGGCTCTGCTTTACACTTTGACTGGTGCCCTACTGTCAGCGCCAAGGCCTTACGTCGGCATTGACCTCTCATGACAGGCGAACATTTAACGAAAGTACATATGCTAAGATGGATGTCTTGATTCCCTCTGCCCCATCCCTCGACTGGGCCCACCCCCTCGTCAGGGATTGGTTCGTCCAACGCTTCGGCACGCCGACTGAGCCGCAGGAGCAGGGATGGCCCCACATTCTGGCCGGACACACCACGCTAATTTCTGCGCCCACGGGGTCCGGCAAAACTCTTGCCGCATTTCTCGCCTGCATTGATCGGCTGGTGCGCAAGGCGCTCGCGGGTGATCTTCAGGATCGCACCGAGGTCCTCTACGTTTCGCCGCTGAAGGCGCTGGGCAACGACATCCAGAAGAACCTGGAAGTGCCGCTCGGCGAGATTCTGCAGATGGCGGGTGAGCGCGGGCTTCTAATGCCGCAAATTCGCACTGCGGTCCGCACCGGAGACACGCTCATGCACGAACGCCGCGCGATGCTGAAGCGTCCTCCGCACATTCTCGTCACTACGCCGGAATCGCTATACATTCTGCTGACGGCGGAAAAAAGCCGGGCAATCCTGCGCGATGTTGAGACCGTGATCGTCGATGAAATCCACGCCGTCGCCGATGACAAGCGTGGCGCTCACCTGAGTCTCTCACTGGAGCGGCTGGAAGCGTTGACGCACCGTCCGCCGGTGCGCATTGGACTTTCTGCGACGCAGAAGCCGATCGAAGAGGTCGCGCATTTCCTCACCGGTAGCGGACGGCCTGATCCCGTCATTGTGAACGTGGGCCACAAACGCAAGCTCGATCTCGCGGTGGAAGTTCCCGCCAGCCAACTCGGCCCCATCGCCACCAACGAAATGTGGGACGAGATTTACAGCCGCCTGGTGGAACTCATCGAACAACATCGCTCCACGCTGGTCTTCGTAAACACGCGGCGACTGTCGGAGCGAATCTCGCACCATCTGGCGGAAAAGCTCGGCGCGGACAACGTCGCCGCCCATCACGGCAGCCTCTCACGCAAACTGCGTCTGGCTGCGGAGAAGAAGCTCAAAGACGGCGAAGTGAAAGTGCTGGTCGCGACCGCCTCTTTGGAGTTAGGAATTGACATCGGCACGGTGGACTTGGTCGTGCAGATAAGCTCTCCGCGGGCGATCGCCGTAGCCCTGCAACGCGTGGGCCGCTCCGGCCACTGGCGCGGCGCGGTTCCCAAGGGACGCTTCTTCGTAACCACTCGCGACGAACTTCAGGAATGCGCGGCTTTGGTGCGGGCCATCCGCCAAGGCGATCTTGACCGGATCATGATCCCCGATTCGCCGCTGGACATTCTAGCCCAGCAAATTGTGGCGATCTGCGCGGCAGGCGGCGGTCGTGTGGCGCAGACACTCTTGTCCGCGTCAGACGGTGACGAAAATCACGCAACCAAAGTTGAAGAAAAATTACTGGCATCTTCCGACACGCGGACAGCAGTGTCCGCGCCGCACGATCCTGGCTGGGACGAGGACGACCTGTTCGCGCTGGTGCGGCGGGCGTATCCGTACCGCAATCTTTCGCGCGAGACCTACGAAGCGGTTCTCGAGATGCTCTCCGAGGGTATTGCGGCGCGGCGCGGACGCTATGGCGCGTACATCCATCGCGATCGCATTAATCGAAAGCTGCGAGCACGGCGGGGTGCGCGGTTGGCTGCGATCACCAGCGGTGGCGCCATCCCCGAAACGGCGCTATTTACCGTGGTCGCCGAGCCCGAAGGGACGGTCATTGGCACGCTCGACGAAGACTTTGCCGTCGAGAGCAACGCCGGCGACATCATGCTGCTGGGCAACAGCTCGTGGCGAATTCGGCGGGTCGAAGGCAAATCCGGACGCGTGTTAGTGGAAGACGCCCACGGCGCGCCGCCCAGCGTTCCTTTCTGGCTCGGCGAAGCTCCGGCTCGAACCGAGGAGCTCTCCTTGCAAGTTTCCGATCTGCGGCAACAGATCAGCGACCATCTCCCGAACATTTCGCCGATCGGGGTTTCGTTCAGCCAGCCTGAAGTCGCCGAAACAATTGCATGGCTGAAAGAAGAATGTGGTTTGGACGATTCCGGCGCCGAGCAAATGATCGAATACATTCTGCAGGGACGCGCGGTGCTAGGAGCCGTTCCCACGCAGCAAACAATTATCGCGGAACGCTTCTTCGATGAAGGCGGTGGAATGCAACTCGTGATCCACGCGCCCTTCGGAGGACGGATCAACAAGGCCTGGGGATTGTCCTTGCGCAAGCGGTTTTGCCGCAGCTTCAACTTCGAGTTGCAAGCTGCGGCCACGGACAACGGCTTGAACATCGCGCTGGCCGAGCAGCACAGTTTTCCGTTAGCCGATGTTTTTCATTTCCTGAACGCGGAAACAGTGCAACCGATTCTCGAGCAAGCCGCACTGGCTTCTCCGATATTCGGCACGCGCTGGCGCTGGGATGCCAACCGCGCTCTCGCTCTCTTACGATTTCAATCGGGCAAGAAAGTTCCACCGCAGATTCAGCGAATGCGATCGGACGATCTGTTGGCCTCGGTGTTCCCTGACGTGGCTGCCTGCCAGGAAAATATCGCGGGCGACATTCAGATTCCCGACCATCCGCTGGTGAACGAAGTAATGAAGGACGTTCTCACCGAGGCCATGGATCTGGATGGGCTGAAGAATCTTCTGCGGGGCATGGCTGATGGCCGAATCCGCTGCGTGGCCGTGGATACGCCCGTGCCGTCACAGTTCTCGCATGAAATTCTCAATGCGAATCCGTATGCCTATCTTGACGACGCCCCACTCGAAGAACGTCGCGCACGCGCGGTCGAGATGCGGCGGATTCTGCCCGAGTCGGTGTTGGAGGAAGTCGGGAAGCTCGATCCCGCGGCGATTGCGCAAGTCCGCGAAGAGGCGTGGCCGGATGTCCGCGACGCCGACGAACTGCACGACGTGCTGCACACGCTGATCGCGTTTCCCATCGACCACGTAGCGATGGACGCTCTCGTCCGTCCGGCGGAGCGAAGTTCTGGTTTGGATTCTGGTGAACTTACGCTCGCCCACCCGGACGCGGGTGTCGAGGTCTACGTGGATGATCGCGGAAATGAGCGATGGAAAGAATATTTCCAGCAATTGATTGAACATGGCCGGGCGGCCAACGCCCTCAACCACGACCGACACTACTGGGTCGCGGCTGAGCGCGCCCAGATGTTTTCCTCACTCTTCCCCGATGTCAGTTTTGATCGGCCGATTGTCGAGATCGAGAGCGCTCTTCCCTCTCGCGATGACGCTGTTCTAAGTATGGTTACCGGATGGATGTCACATTTAGGTCCGGTCACCGCTGAGCAACTGGCATCACTGCTCGGACTGCCTATCTCGGAAATCGAAAAAGCTTTGCTGCGTATGGAGGCTAGTGGGGCAGTCTTGCGTGGAAAGTTTACCGATCAAGGGCCGCGGACGGGGACGCCCGCGCCACACGAACTCGAATGGTGCGAACGCCGTTTGCTGGCGCGAATCCATCGGCTCACCGTCGCGACGCTGCGCAAACAAATCGAGCCTATAACGCCGGCGCAGTTCATGCGCTGGTTGCTACGATGGCAGCATGTTGCGCCGGGAACGCAGGTCCAGGGTGAACGCGCCACGCTCGAAGTGTTGCGTCAGCTTCAAGGATTTGAAATCCCTGCCAATGCGTGGGAGCGGCAGATCCTGGCGAGACGCGTCGCCAACTACGATCCGCAATGGCTGGACCAGCTCTGCCTAACCGGTGCAGTCGGCTGGGGACGCTTGTCTCCGCATCCCGCGACGCTTGAGGACTCGGCCGCCGGCAAGCGGCGAGTGATTCCCACCAGCGTCGCTCCGATTACATTCTTCGTTCGCGAAGAAGCCGACTGGATGACTTCCCATAATCCCGCAGCCAATCAGCCAGAAGCACGCGGCCTGAGCGACGGGGCGCGGCAGGTGCTGGATTTCCTGCGCCAGCGCGGAGCTTCATTCTTCGCCGACATCGTCCGGGGAACGGACAAGCTCAAGGCCGAAGTAGAAACGGCTTTGTGGGAACTAGCGGCTGCGGGAGTGGTCACCGCGGATGGTTTCGACAACCTGCGTTCTCTCATCGATCCCAAACGGCGGGCGGGACAAGGCAGCGGTCGCGCCGCGCGTCCGCGCCACAGTTCCGGAAGATGGGCGCTGCTTTACACCGACCAAACAGTCGAGCGTAATCGGACGGTCGAAGCCACCTGCTGGATGCTGCTCAAACGTTACGGAATTGTCTTCCGCGATGTATTGGCGAGAGAGACCAACCTGCCCAAGTGGCGTGAACTGCAAATGGCGTTTCGCCGGTTGGAAGATCGCGGAGAAATTCGCGGCGGCCGCTTCGTCGATGGATTTCTCGGCGAGCAATTCGCGCTGCCGGTTGCAGTTGAGTCGTTGCGAGCCACGCGGAAGATGCCACCGTCCGGCGAAACCATCACGCTCTCCGCGGCTGATCCGCTGAACCTGGTCGGCATCCTGGTTCCCGGCGAGCGCATTCCAGCCATTTCAGGAAGAAGTGCGAGCTTTCGCGACGGAGTTGCTGTCGAGAACCTAGACGCTCAACTGTCGCCACAGCCCTCGGCGGTTGCCGGTTGAGAGAACTTCCTGCTCCGAAGGCTCTTGAGTCGTTGAGCCTCCCTGAGAATCTGGCTGGTAACTTCTACCGGGAGGGCCTCAAAGGAACGCATGTCCCCAGTCTTGTCCCGATATGCCCGGAGCGCCTTATCCACGAAGATCGTGTCCATATTCTCCCGGCAGCAATGAAAAAATCGGGAGCCTGATGAGGGGGTCGCCAGGCTCCCGATTTCGGCCTTTACCCGGCAAGACTGCCAAAAGCGCTTCCCCCATCGCTTCGCCAGGCCAGGGCTTGCATTTCTAAATGCACGTGTCGAACCACTGCGAGGCTTGCGGGCGGCGTCGAGAACTCTGTTCCAAGTAACTGATTTAACTGGACTGGACGACTCACAAGGCAGTCCTCGCCAGTTTTTCGTATCCACGCACCTATCCGAACGGATAGCTGGACTATCTGTTCGGATAGTGGAACTAGCTGAGATAGTTTTGTGAATCCGGCAGAAATGTGTTAGAGAGGATGGCAAGCAGTAGTGAGGTACTCAGGTGAACCCAAGGCTTCTCGCGATTGCGGGACCGCTAAAAGATTCGAATTTTGCTCTGCCAAACGGCGAAATTCATATTGGCCGCGACCCATCCAATTTGCTTTCCATCAGCGACCCTTCGTTATCGCGTCGGCATTGCGCGCTTAGCCGGGACGGCGACGGCTACAAGATACGAGATCTGGACAGCCGCAACGGCACATCGGTCAACGGAGTTGCCGTGAGAGAAACGCATCTGCGTCACGGCGACCAGATCTCGGTTGGAGATTCGATCTTCCTGCTGCTGCTTCATGACGAGGCAGAGGAACGGACCGCGGGCCGGGTTGAGTACGAAGACAGCTTGACGGAAGCAATGGCCCAAGTTCGTCCGCAAGACGTGCTTTACCTGCAACCGGAACGCGTTCTGAGAGAACTCCCGGCAAGTTCCCGGGTGACCCGCGACCTGAATGCGCTGTTTAAGATCAGCCGAGTTGTGCACTCCATCCGCGATCTCGATGAACTGCAGGGTCAAATCCTCGACCTGATCTTTGAAGTAGTGCCGGCCGAACGTGGCGCTATATTGCTCGACGGCAAAGGAGATCACACCTTTGCCTCGACCTTCGCCCGCCACCGTATCGCCAAATCCGTGTTGCCTGTCCCGATCAGCCGCACCATTGCCCGTCAAGTCATGCGAGAGGGACTGGCAATCCTGGGAGCTGACGTCCCCGGTTCGAATGGTCTTGCCGGCGTCGAGAGCCTGGTGAGTTCCCAGGTTCGCTCGTTGCTCTGCGTTCCTCTAACTGTGTTCGAGAAAGTGACTGGCTGTATTTATCTGGATACCTGCAATGCCGCTAGCCGCTTCGACGAAGATCACCTGCAGTTAGTCGCGGCTATCGCGGGAACTTCTGCAGTCGCTTTGGAAAACGCTCGCCGAATGGAGTGGCTGGAGCAGGAAAATCTCCGGCTTTCGGCGGAAATCAATCTCGACCACAACCTGATTGGCGACAGCCCGAGGATGAAGGAGGTTTATCAATTCCTGGCACGAGTGGCGCCGACGGACTCCAACGTACTTTTGCAAGGCGAAAGCGGGACCGGAAAGGAATTGGCGGCCCGGGCCATCCATCGCAACAGTCCACGTTCCAGCAAGCCATTCGTGGCTATCAACTGCGCCGTGATTCCCGAGGGTCTCCTCGAGAGCGAACTATTCGGCCACGAGCGAGGCGCATTCACCGGGGCCGTGGCGCAGAAAAAAGGCCGGCTGGAGATCGCCAACGGCGGAGTTGTTTTCCTGGACGAGATCGGTGAACTTGCACCGGCCCTTCAAGTCAAGCTGCTGCGCGTCCTGCAAGAACGTGAGTTCGAGCGCGTCGGCGGTATGCGGCCGATTTCGGTGGACATACGTCTGATCGCCGCCACCAATCAGGATCTCGCACAAGCGGTAAAGAACGGAACCTTCCGCAAGGATCTGTTTTATCGCCTGAATGTTCTTTCGCTGGTCATGCCTCCGCTCCGCGAGCGGCGCGAAGATATACCCGTGCTCGCCGACTACTTTGTCACCAAATACATCAAGAAACTCAACACCAAGACTAAGAGAATTTCTCCCGAGGCGAAGGCTCGCCTGGCGAACTACGACTGGCCTGGAAATGTCCGCGAACTGGAGAACGCAATAGAGAGCGCGCTGGTGCTAAGTGTGTCGGAGCTCATTCAACCCGAGGATTTGCCCGAGTCAATCCTTGAGAAAGAGGTTGCCTCGACTAGTGAAGGGGCAAACTATCACCATCAAGTAAGAGAACTCAAAAAGCAGCTCATCCTCGACGCGCTCGAGGAAACCAAGCTTAATTACACCGAGGCGGCACAGATTCTCGGTGTGCACGTAAATTACCTCCATCGTCTGATTCGTAATCTGGATCTCAAAGACTCGCTTCACTCCTCGCCAAGCCTGCGGCCAGGAAACGAACAGTCTCACCGCAGAGGTTCACGGCAGCTGGAGACTTAGCAAAGTCGCCGGATTCAAATAAACACCCTCCCAGCGCACAGCCACGTGCAAATGAGGTCCCGTGGCACGCCCGGTTCCACCACTCACACCGATTTTCTGTCCGCCAGTAACGTGCTCGCCTTCTTTGACCTCGATCTTCGAGAGATGCATGTAAAGAGTGAGCAGGCCTTGACCGTGGTCGAGCACCACGCAATTGCCTTCAAAGAACAACGGTTGCGCCAGTAGAACGGTTCCGCTGTTTACCGCATCGACCGGCGTGCCTTCCGGGACGGCATAGTCCAGCCCCTGATGCACGCTTTGCGTCTTGCCATTGAAGGTGCGGGAAGTTCCAAACACATCCGAGATTTCCGCTTTCACCGGAGGGTGAAAACTACCCGCCCACTCACGTTCAGGAGTTAGGTGTGCAAATGCGTGTTGCTTGGTCGCCTTGTCCTGATCTATTTTCTGGAGTTGTTCAGGATTGGGTTCCGTGTATTGCTTGGGCACGCTGGCTGCGATGCTGTGATACTTTCCTTTACCGACCGCAATTTTCTTTTCAAACGAAAGATCTGGCCCAGTCGCAGTCACGCCTCGCAACTCCAGCGCATAATTCCCCGGCCGCGTTTCCAGGCTCGCGCCCGCGATTCCGAACCAGGTTTTGCCTTGTGCGTCAGATGAAAAGAACACTTCATGTTCGAGCCATTTGCCGGAAAGCGATTTCAATCGCTCCGGCGGAGTCACTCGAAACACCACCGGCGATCCATTGACGAGTCTTACGGGCTGCCAGCGCAACGACCAAGAGTCTGCTGCCGCGCTCTTCGCCGCAGCGGCAGGAACCTCGATTGCGCGCGCAGAAAGCGCGCTAAGCAAGACGCATGCCAGCAGGAACATGAAGGTCCTGCTCCAGGCCAGCGTGAATGTCGAGGATGAACGCACTCCAAAATCAGCCTAGCACTGATGTTCGAATGTGCGGGCTGGAATCCATCGCGCGGTATCCCATTCCTTACCATAAGGCCAAACTATCAACCACATCGTAAGCCATTGAATTCTAAGCAGAACACGATGGTAATCACTCTGAATCGTTTTGCCCGGACATTTGCTTCACCCTAAGTGAGAATCTTCTAATGTCCCAGAGCTTGCCCCGTCAGGTTGGCGCACGAGTGTTTATCGCGGCCATGGCGCTTGCGGCGCTGGGGTGTTTCTACACTGCGTTGACCAACTGGCACTCTTCCGATCCTCTTAAATTCCTGTGCTATCTCGCAGTCGCACTACTGGCTTCATCTCTCAAGATAAAACTTCCCGGCATCAACGGAACCATGTCGGTGAACTTCTTGTTTATTCTCCTGGGCGTTTTGGAATTGAGCTTTGGAGAAACTCTGATGATTGGGTTCGCCGCGGTGTTGGTTCAGTCGTATTGGACGTCCTCCAACCCTAAGTCGATCCATGTGGTTTTCAACATGTCCCAGTTACCGGTCGGGACAGCAGCAGCGTATGTTGTGTACCAAGTCGTCACAAACCGCGGACTGCACCGCAACGATCCGCTCGCGTTGCTCCTCGTAGCGATCACTTACTTCGCGTTCAATACCTTTGCCATGGCGATCATCATTCGCTTGACCGAGGGCAAGCCAGTTTTGAAAGTATGGTCGGAATGCTATTTCTGGTCGTTTCCCTACTACCTCGTGGGCGCAGCCATTGCCGGCTTGGTGAGCTTCTTGAATCGGCACATTGGATGGCAGTCTTCGCTTCTGGTCCTGCCTCCCGTATATCTCATGTATCGGTCCTATCGACTTTATCTCGGCAAACTCGAAGATGAAACGCGGCATGCCGAGCAAGTGTCCAATCTTCACTTGCGAACTATTGAAGCTCTCGCGTTAGCAATTGAAGCCAAGGATCACACCACACACGATCATTTGCAACGGGTTCGCATTTACGCGATGGAACTCGCCACGGATCTCGGTTTAAGCGCGGACGAAACCGAGGCCTTGCAGGCTGCGTCTGTTCTGCATGACATCGGCAAGCTTGCCGTGCCGGAACACATCATCTCCAAACCCGGAAAGCTCACACCGGAAGAGTTCGAGAAGATGAAGATTCACCCGATTATCGGAGCAGAGATTCTGGAACAAGTCGAGTTCCCTTATCCGGTTGTGCCCATCGTGAGCGCGCACCACGAGAAGTGGGATGGCAGCGGTTATCCCAACGGCCTTAAGGGCGAAGCTATACCGATCGGGGCGCGAATCCTCGCGGCGGTCGATTGCCTCGACGCTCTGGCTTCTGATCGGCAGTACCGGCGGGCATTGCCAATAGACGAAGCCATGGCGCGCGTGGCCGATGGGGCCGGCAAAAGCTTCGACCCGGGCGTGGTTGAAGTCTTACAGCGACGCTACGTTGAGTTGGAGAAACTTGCCCGTTCGCAGCCTACGAAAACTCTCACCAAGCTATCGACCGATGTGAAGGTCGAACGCGGATCAGCCCCGGCTGCGGGTTTCGCGGAACCCGAGAACCCTCTCCCGCAACCGCCGGGACAGCGTCGTGACTATCTTTCGTTCATTGCCGCCGCGCGCCAAGAAGCGCAAATGCTCTTCGAGTTAAGTCATGACCTCGGAACCTCGTTGAGCGTGGACGACACGCTCTCCATGCTCTCGGTGCGACTGAAGCGCCTCGTGCCATACGACTCCATGGCCGTCTATCTCAAACAGGACAACTTGCTGACCCCCGAGTACGTCAGCGGCGATAACTTTCGTTTATTCTCGTCTTTGAGAATTCCGCTCGGCGAAGGCTTATCCGGATGGGTCGCACAGAACAGCAAGCCGATTCTCAACGGCAATCCGTCGGTCGAGCCTGGATATCTCAACGATCCCACCAAGTACAGCACGCTGCGCTCGGCGCTGGCTGTGCCGCTCGAGGGAGTCTCGGGCGTGGTCGCGGTGCTGGCGCTCTATCGCACTCAACAGGACGCCTTTACCAAGGACCATCTACGAGTCCTGCTGGCAATCAGCTCTAAGCTCGGCTTTACCATCGAAAATGCGCTGAAATATCGCCTGGCAGAGGATTCGGCAACGACCGACTATCTCACTGGACTGCCCAACGCGCGCTCGCTCTTCCTGCACCTCGATCGTGAGATTGCACGATGCAAGCGCTCTAAGCTGCCATTAGCCGTGTTCGTTTCCGACCTCAACGGATTCAAACAAGTGAACGACCGCTTTGGTCACTTTCAAGGCAACAAACTGCTGCAGATGTTTGCCGAAGCTTTGAAAGATTCTTGCCGCGAATACGACTATGCGGCACGAATGGGTGGCGACGAATTCATTATCATCGCGCCAGGTCTTAATCAAGACGCTGCCGCGGAAATGGCGCAACGCTTCGAAGCCATCATTGCGGAAGCCGGCAAAGCGGTTTGCGGCGAAGGTCTGGTTTCGGTGAGCATCGGTCAGGCTTTCTACCCTGCGGATGGCAGCAACGCCGAACACCTCCTTGCGGAAGCCGATCGCCGCATGTACGCCGCAAAGAATTCTCACTACGCGAATACGGGCGGCCGGGATATGGGAGCGCGGTCGGCGAGCGCAACCAGTTCCTGATTTCCTGTGCACACATTCTGGTGCAGGATTTACTTCCAAAAAAACTCTCGTTTTGCCGCAAAATATAGAAAACAAATGACCGGAATTTTTTCTGCCTCCTAGATCTATGGTTCTAAAGGTAGTTAGAGGCAAAATCTTGGAAACATTGGAGTTGCGGGGTTTGTCAGCTGTTTTTATAACACAGCGCAAGCCCACCGCGCACCAAGTTCGACCGGGCTCGCGGTAGCGCGGCATCCTTGAATTAAGTTGTCAAAGATTCGACGATTATCTCTGAGATAACATTTTCGTCTATATGTTAGCGTACCAGATTGTCGCAAATCAAGGAGAAAAAAGGTCGCTGCTGCAGCTCAGTCCCGAATTGGGAATCCCACACCCGCTCCTTCGCAAAGTACGGTGGAGCACGGGTCGAAGTCAGGCCATTTGCGCGGTTGAGAATTGATCCAGGTCAATGAGGTTATCGGGATTTATCGCCAGTTGTCCCCGGCGCGACTCATTCACATTTGACTGTTGCTCCCATCTGGCGCATACTCTCGCGTCAGATACCGTTCCCGCCCGGTTTGCCACTTGCGAAAGAGGAAATCATGAAACGCAAACCCTCGTTCGGCAGACTTCTGATTCTGGCTTCGTTCATAGCATTGGCACCTGCCGCACTAGCCAGCACATGGTATGTCGATGGTGTCAACGGGAACAACGAGAACAACTGTCAAACACGCAAGACTGCCTGCAAGACCATCGGTCACGCCATTTCGCTGGCTTCTTCAGGCGATTCCATCATGGTCGCACCCGCCATCTATAAAGAGACTCTCACTATCAACTTCAGTCTCAAACTAATCGGCGCGGACGCCGCCACGACGATCGTCGATGGCGGAGGCAGTGATGGTGGCACTGTGATCTCCGTTTCCAGTAGCGCCGGCAGCGTCGTCCTTTCCAAAATGACGCTTCGTAATGGCGGCGCCGGTATCGTCAACTCTGGGGCGCTGAGAGTTGACGACAGCACCATCAGTGGTAATTCTCCCGGTGGCGGCGTCGAAAACGATGGCGCGATCACGCTCGACCGCTCCACCGTTAGGGGCAATAGCGCTAGTGGGATCGACGGTTACTATAGCAACGCTGGCGGAATCTATAACGAAGGCACACTTACCGTTAACGACAGCACCATCAGCGATAACAGCGCGGTGGGCAACTACGTCTGCGGCGGTGGTATCTACAACGCCGGTACGTTGACAATTAACAACAGCACCATCAACGGCAATCAAGCGAGCGGTGAGAGCAACAGCAGTGGCGGTGGCATCGACAACGAGGGCGCGGTAGTGCTCAACAACAGCACCCTCACTGGGAATAGCGCCACTATTTACGGCGGCGATGGCTACGGCGGCGGCATTTCCTACGGCGGCTGTGTTGAAGCGAGCTCCTACGCCTACGCCACGACTCTTCGGAACAGCATCGTCGCTGACAACAAAGCGGGAAACTGCTACGGAACGATGACCTCCAAAGGCTACAACCTTAGCAGCGATGACACTTGCCACTTCAAGAGTACTGGAGACCTGAACAATACCCATCCCAAGCTCGGACCTTGGAGAACAACGGCGGACCGACGAAGACCAGGGCTGAGCTCCTGGGAAGCCCGACGATTGACGCCGGCAACCCGAGCGGCTGTACCGACAGCCAGGGTCATCTTCTGAAGACCGACCAGCGCGGTGAGCCGCGTCCCGGGAAATATAAGCATGACGAACGATGCGACATGGGCGCGTTCGAGCGCCAGAGCGACTAGAGCTGCCGACAATTGGCGCGTTCGCCGGTAACTTCCGAAATCAGGCCATAGCGCTCAAAACCCGCTTCCCTGTGTGTGTGGTCGTCCGCCGCCACGATATCAGCTAGGGCGCACCCGACTTTCATCCCCGGCCTTCGTTGCTAATTCAGGTGACTGAGGTAACCGGGCGTTTTCCGGGGACAGAATGGCGCACGGCCAAAACCTGCAGGACAAATCGTCCCATGGGAAGCCGACGGATTGATCTACAATGTTGATTACACGTTAGTTAGCCGAGTTCCGTTTCGGCACTTCGCCTGCAGCTCCAGGGGTGCGATCTCCCCCGGCGACCAAGTAAGTCCGTGCGCCCGCTCGGAGGATTCGGCTCGATGAAGAAGTTTCTGGTCATTTGTTTACTGGCAACCGTCACCCTGGCGTATGCCGACAATTCCAAGTTGTCTCCCGATCTGCAAGCCTCGAAGGCGTCTCATGCCGTGGTGATCGTGCAGTACAACCAGCAACCCGGTCTGCTTGATCTCGGAAACATTACCAATTTGCTGGGCACCATCTTGAGTGATTTGCCGCTGGTGAATGGGATCGTCGCCGACTTGCCGCTGGGCAACATTCTCGCGCTGTCGAACCAGTCGAATGTCAAATACATCAGCCTGAACCGTTCGATGGCTCCCACGTTGAGCAATGCCGCGCCTGCGATCAATGCGTTTGCCGCGTGGCAATCCGGTTATACGGGCGCTGGCATCGGAGTCGCGCTGATTGACAGTGGTGTTATCAATCACCCCGACCTTCAGGGCGGGTTTCTCGGAATGTCGCGAGTTGTCTACAGCCAAAGCTTTGTTACCGGCACCTCAAGCGCAACCGATCAGTATGGTCACGGCACGCACATCGCCGGCCTGATTGCTGGAGATGGTGCCAGTTCCACGGGCTCGAAATATTCGCGCACCTTCGAAGGCATAGCGCCGGGCGCGAACCTGATCAATCTTCGCGTGCTCGATCAAAATGGCGAAGGAACCGACAGCGCAGTCATTGCCGCGATTGCACGGGCCATCGCATTAAAGGGATTGTTCAACATCCGCGTAATGAATCTTTCGCTGGGCCGGCCGGTGTATGAGAGCTACAAACTCGATCCGGTTTGCCAGGCGGTGGAAACGGCCTGGAAGAACGGTATCGTCGTGGTCGTTGCCGCGGGCAATGACGGACGTTATCAGCCAACCAGCGGATATTGGACCATCAACTCGCCGGGCAACGATCCCTACGTGATCACCGTAGGCGCAACCAACACTTTGGGTACGCCCACCCGCAACGACGATAAAATGGCGAGTTATAGTTCAAAAGGGCCAACTGTCATCGACCACATTGTGAAGCCCGACCTGGTGGCGCCGGGCAACTTGCTGGTATCTCTCGCGGCGCCGAGCAGCACGCTCTATAACGAGTATCCCGGCAATCAAGTGCCGTACAGCTATTACGAGAATGGCGGATCAAGCGCGTCCTCGACTTCTTATTTCACGCTCAGCGGAACCAGCATGGCCACCGGCGTGGTCAGCGGAGTGGTCGCCGATCTCTTGCAGAAGAGTCCAAAACTCACGCCCGACCAAGTGAAAGCTCGGCTGATGGTAACGGCGTGGAAATCCCTGCCCACGTACAGCACCGTCTACGATCCAACCACTGGAATCACGTACACCGATCAGGACGATGTGTTCACGGTCGGTGCGGGATATGTGGATGTCGAAGCGGCGCTGAACAGCACCGACGTGGCCAACAGAACAGCCATGTCTCCGACTGCAGAGTACGATCCCAGTACGGGCAACGTGTACATGAGCTCGAATCCGTCTGCGGTCTGGAACGAGTCTGCCATGTGGGGCAGCTCGGCGGTATGGGGATCTTCGCAATTCGTCACTTCAAACTCAGCCATGTGGGGTTCGTCCGCCATGTGGGGCAGCAGTGCCATGTGGGGCAGCAGCGCCATGTGGGGTAGCAGCGCGATGTGGGGCAGCAGCGCGATGTGGGGTAGCAGCGCCATGTGGGGATCGTCCGCCATGTGGGGTAGCAGCGTCTCAGCTGGCGAAAAAAACTAACTCAAAGTAGCGTCATAGTGCCGTCATCCTGAAGCCCCGCGTTCTCCAGCGGGGCGAAGGATCTCCCGCATAGTGATTCAAAACCCAATCCCGGGTTGCGTTCGCCGCATTCCAGCGTAGAATGTCCGCAACCGCCCTGACCAGATTGTCGCAACCTCAACATGGGCGTACCCAGAAGACGAGGCAAAGACGACCATGACCCCGAAAAGCAAACTGATCCTTGGAATACTCACCGCTGTGGCAATGTTTGTCCTCTCTTTTGCGATCCCCCGCGGCGGCCCATTGCAGGAAGCCCAAGCCGCTCAGTTTCCCATGACGGTCGGGGTGTGGGCTATCTTCGTTTTGCTCTTTGTCAAACTGAAGTAAGAGGAAAGTTCGGGTGACGAGAACAATCACCTCGTCGAAAATTTGTACACGGTGGTTGATGCAAAGTGCTGTCCCGGCTTGAGCTCTGTCGTGGGAAAGTTAGGGTGATTCGGCGAATCCGGGAAGTGCTGGGTTTCGAGGCAGAATGCGTAGCGGCGATTGTAGACCTTGCCATCCTTGCCGTGAATTCCATCCAGAAAGTTCCCGGTGTAGAGCTGGATGCCCGGCTCTGTGGTCAACACTTCGAGCACCCGCCCAGAATGCGGATCGTAGGCTTGCGCGGCCAGAGATAGCGATCCCGCCGTTCCGCCGTTCAGCACCCAGTTGTGATCGTAGCCTTTTCCCAACTTTAATTGTTGGTCGTCCTGGTCGATGCGCGCGCCGATCGCGGTTGCGGTTCTGAAGTCGAACGGGGTTCCTTTGACGCTTCGCAGTTCGCCAGTGGGAATCGAGACTGCATCGATCGGAGTGAATCGATCTGCCCGAATCATGATTTGTTGCTGCAAGATGTCTCCGTTGCCCTGACCGGCAAGGTTGAAGTAGGCGTGGTTGGTCAGGTTGAGGACGGTGTCTTTGTCGGTGGTCGCGCTGTAATCGATTCTGAGTTCATTCTTGTCGGTGAGCGTGTACACGACTTTGACCGGCAAGTTTCCCGGAAAGCCCTCTTCTCCATCTTTACTCAAGTAGGTCAGCTCCAGCGCTTGTCCAGCGCTGCTGGAAACGTCTTTCGCCGTCCACACCCGTTTATTGAAACCGCCGTGCAGATGGTTATCGCCATCATTCTTCGACAAAGTATAGGTGACGCCATCAAGCACAAACGTCGCGTGCGCGATTCGGTTCGCATAACGTCCGACGGTTGCACCGATGTAGGCTTTTCCGGCCGCGTAGCCGTCGAGATTATCGTAGCCCAGTACGACGTCTCCGAACTTGCGATTCCGGTCGGGAACTTTCAGAGAGACGACGGTGCCGCCGTAATTGGTGATCGCCGCCTCCATGCCGTTCTTGTTGGTCAGCGTGTAAAGGTCTACTTGCTGCCCGTCTTCCGTTTTACCAAATGATTGCTTTTGCATTTTCGATTTCGCCTCAGCTTGCAAACCGGATACAAAGATCGTTGCGATGGAACAAACCAGCATCACGACAATCGTTTCGTAGCGTCTCGGCATTCATCGTCTCCGTAGAAGAAACTATAAGCAACCACGTCGGCCAGAACTTACTTTGAGCTCGGCAGAGGTTCGATCTTCTCGATGACCAGGGCATGCGAGCCGCCTCGCTCAAAAACTTTTCCCGTCGCTGTAACCTTCTGGCCGGCGAATGGTAGGAGTTTCGCATTCTGACCCGACGAGGGCGTAGCGTCATCGATCGGCCAGTAAATGGTTCCGTCGTCGGACAGAATCACGAGCGGCGACCCCGCTTTTGCGCACGCAACCGCACATTCAGGGCTTATAGGTTTCTTGAGGTTCTTGGTAAATGTGCATGCGGAGTCGATGACGTAGCCTCTGATGGCGCCTGGCTTTCCGTTGCCAGTCGCCGCAAAGGCGACTGCAATCAGTCCAAGCAGGAGCGCTGATATTAAAGTTTTTCGAAGATACATGGCGTTTCTCCCTTTCGAGATTCTGTCACTTCCTGCGAGAAGAACCAATCAGTAGACCACTGATTGCGTCACCAGCCAAGTCGCAATCCCGACATTCGGACGGCTCTGCGGAATATTCGTGCTTCAGAAGCCGGTACCTGGAGTGATCCCCCCGCTCTCCACGCACTCATAGGCCTTTCCCGCCGCGAGCTTCTTGTATTCTTCAGTTCTCCCGCTGGGCCATTGGATGACCACACGTTCAATCTCGTCACGCTTTCCCAGACCGAAAGTGACGGGAAGTTCGGACTGCGACAGATAGCTTGACCCGCTCTTGACCAGACGGGATTGCATCGTTTCCTCGTAATAGATTCGCACCGTCGCGCCGATTGCGTCCCGGTTCGACTGCTTCCCGACGAGGCGAAAGCGGATGCAGCGGTTCCCCGCGAGTTGATCGTTGCGATAGAGATAGGCCGGGCCGTTGTTGGTGGTCATGAGAATATCGAGATCGCCGTCGCGATCGAAGTCGCCACAGGCCAGGCCGCGTCCGACTTTGGGCTGACGGAATGCGTCCCCCACTTCCGATGTTACATCGTGGAACATTCGCTTTCCCGTGTTCAGAAAAAGCTGCGGCGGCTGAGCGTACCCAACATTGCCGCGGATGTTGCGAACCGTGTCGTCGATGTGTCCGTTGGCCGCGATCAAATCCAGCATGCCGTCGAGGTTGGCATCGAGGAACATGCAGCCGAATCCTAAGGTGGTCTTCGAAGGAAGTCCGACGCCAGCCTGAGTCGCAATGTCTTCATACGTGCCGTTCCCCAGAGCTCGATACAGCCCGATCATTTCGTTGTCAAAATTCGTGATGGCCACGCCGGCTGCGCCTGAGTTATCGAAGTCGGCCGCGTCGACGCCCATTCCTGCGCGCGCTTTGCCGTCGGCACTGAAAGCAATTCCCGCTTCCACCGCAACATCTTTGAATGTGCCATTGTGCAGGTTGCGGTAAAGTTTGTTGGGCTGGGTGTCGTTGGCTACGAGCAAGTCAGGCCAGCCGTCCTGATCGTAGTCGAGCATGGCCACGCCCAGTGACTTCGAACTGCTATCGAAAATACCGCTGGTCGCGGTGACGTCCTCGAAGGTTCCGTCGCCGCGATTGTGGAAGAGCCAACAGGTTTCGCCGCGGTAAGCCTCAGGTGTGCAGTAGGACTTATGCTTTCCGTCGAGACTGCAGAACACATCGTGCTCAGCTGACCACTTCACGTAGTTGCAGACGAACAGATCTAGCCGGCCATCACGATCAAAATCAAACCACAGCGCGGATGTGCTAAGTGCTTGACGATGCCCAAGGCCGCTGGAATTGGTAGCGTCCACGAATGTTCCCTTCCCGCTGTTCTTGAAAAGCCGATTTTGACCAACGCAGGTGATCAGGATGTCGGGGAAACCGTCGTTGTCGTAATCGCCCACGGCGACACCCATCCCGTACATCTCTAAATCGAGGCCGGCTTTGCGAGTTACGTCGGTAAAAGTGCCGTCGTGATTGTTGCGATAGAGGCGGAGCGTGGACGTTTGCCGCTTATGACCAGGCCAGTCCATGCCATTAATAAGGAGAATGTCCTGCCAGCCGTCGCCGTCGTAGTCAAGGAAGGCACATCCGGAGCCGAGGGTCTCGGGAAGAAGCTTGCCCCCGTAGGCGCCGTTGGTGTGTTGAAATTGAATGCCGGTCGAACTCGTAACATCCACGAGCCGGAATCCTGGACTCGATGTTTCCGGAGAGGACGCGGCGAACAACTCCAGCGGCAAGACTGAAGCCGATGCAGCACCGGCCAGCCCGAATAAAAAAGATCGGCGGTTCACCGAATATTCACCAAGCCGCTGCGAATGGCGTAGACCACGAGTTCGGCGGTCTTATGGATTCCGAGGGCATCCATAATGTTGGCGCGGTGAACGGCTACCGTGTTCGCGCTCAGATCAAGGTCGGCGGCAATTTCCTTGTTCGACTTGCCGGCGACGATCAGTTTCAGCACCTCAAGTTCCCGTACGGTGAGCCCCGATTTCCCCTCACCCTTCAAAGTCGTGGTGCGGGATAGTTGCGGATCAAGCACGATCTCGCCCGCTACGACTCGACGGATCGCCGTCACCAACTCCATATCGACCGCGCTCTTCAGAATGTAACCGCGGGCGCCGGCATCCAGCGCCTGATGGACCCAGGTATCTTCGGAATGCATGCTCAACATCAAAATAGCAGTTCCTGGAAGCTTATGGAGAATGCGCCGGGTCGCGTCCAATCCACTCATGCCCGGAAGAGCGCAGTCCATCACGATCAGTTGCGGGCGCAGCTGCTCCGCCAGCTTAACTGCCTCAGCACCGTCGCTGGCTTCCCCGACTACCGTGATGTCGCATGCGTCCTCGAGGATGCGCCGGAAGCCGCGGCGCACCAAGCTGTGGTCATCGACCAGCAAGACGGAGATTTTATTGGACATGCAGCTCCGTTTTTTCCATTGGCACTCTCAAGCGAACCAACGTTCCACCCTCCGAGGGCTTGAGAAATTCGATGCTGCCGCTCAGTAACTCCGCGCGCTCACGCATCGCCACGAGTCCGATGCCTGACCTCGCAGATCGCTCCACAAAGCCTACGCCGTGGTCTTCAACCTCAAGCTCCAACCTCTGCGGTAGAAAGCGAAGCCGAACCCACGCTCGGTGACTTCCGGAATGACGCGCGAGGTTGTTCAGAGCCTCCTGCAGTATGCGATAAATATGAACGCCAACGCTGCCGTTCACTGGAAATGACACTCCCGATTTCTCGTAGGATATGTTAATTCCAGTTTGCCTTTCCACCGTTGGAATGTACCAGTCGATCGTACTCTCCAGACCGGCTTCATCGAGCATGACCGGGTGCAGCGCTTGCGAAAGGCTGCGGACTTTGTCGAGCGTGGACTGCGCGATCTCTGAGACTTCTCGTAGTTCGGCGCGCAGAGGCGAGTCTTCTGGTACGTGGTTTCGCGCGCGGCTCAACATGGAACCAATCGCGGTAAGGATCTGTCCAAATTCATCGTGCAGCTCGCGTGATATATGCAGAAGGGTGGACTCTTGCGTTGAGATCAGCTTCTGAGCGAGTTCGCTCCGTTGCTCAGAGAGCGCGGCAAGCTGGGCGAAAAGGCGGCGATTGGATTGGATGAGATACAAGCTGGTAAGCAGGATTGCGCCCAGGATCGCCGCAAAGAATATGTACACCTGCCTTTGCACCCGATCGTAAATCTGTCCAATGCGCAGCGCAACTTGTTCTTCGCTTTCGTTGTTCTGCACCAGCAGCCGTGCGACTGCGGTGCTCAGCGCTGCTTGACGCGCCTGTAACGAGACCCGGATCTGAGTTCGCGCGTCACTTTCTTTGCCACCGCGAGCCAGCGCGAAGGTGCGGTCGACGGCGTCCCAGAACTGCGCCATCGAGTTGCTCAGGAATTCTCTTTGCTCGGGAGTACGCTCGGCTACTGCGACCTGCTCTTCGAGCTTGAGCGCATCGCCCAAGTCCGCGCGGATGCGCTCAAACTGCGCAGACCAAGCTGTGAGCGGATACGGTTCGTCATTATCGAGCATGTCGCGCATGGCCAGAGCGAGGGAATTCAAATCGTTCTGGATGCGCAGCAGTTGAAGCGAGTCTTTGCGGTTCCGAGCGGCAAGGCCGTTTTGCAGTTCGCGGAGGCCCGAAATCTGTACCGTGATATACCACGAATAAGCCACCACTGCGGCGAGAGTGATGATGAGTCCCAGGAACAGGCCCGGGGTTGGGGAGCGGCCAGACGCTAGGGGGCGAAGCACGCTCCGAGGATATAACGCGGGTAGGCCGAGTTCCAACAGTGCGGACTTGAGATCGCAATTTGCGACCTCAATATCTTGGATCACGCAAAACGTTGCCGCTACTACTTTCATATTATTGACCGGCTACTTGGAGCCCCTATAATCGCGTAACTCTTGTGGGCTCAAGCCAACTTCAGATGAGTGAGGAACGATTGGCCGCAAATCGCGGATCGATAAGAAGAAAAATGCTTGCGGCGTTGGGCGTGATCGCGCTCCTGTGGGTGTTCGCCTGCGGCGCGCTGTTCGCGATCATGCGGCAATCGCCCGAGACTTTTGCCCGGGTCATGGCAAGAGTTCCGGGTCCGGTCGCATTTCTTGTGCTCCCATTTGAAACCTTGTGGATGCGTGCCCGCGCTGGCAAGCTACAAGTCGGAGATCCTGCGCCTGACTTTTCGCTGACGAAGCTGGACAAGAGCGCGAAGGTTCAGTTATCAGCACTGACTTCCCAGGGCCAGCCGATTGTGCTCATCTTTGGAAGCTACACCTGACCTCCCTTCCGGCGGGAGGTTCCTGCCCTCAACAAGCTCTACCACGAGTACGGAGATCAGGTCGCATTCCTCGTGGTCTACATTACGGAGGCGCATCCGAGCGACGTCTGGCAGATGCAGAGCAATATAAAGGACCAAGTTGTCTTCGCCAGTCCCAGGAGCGAGGAAGAACGCGGTTTCGTTGCCGGTGCCTGCGTACGCAAGCTTGGAATCGACATTCCTGCTGTACTCGATGAATTTGGCAACTCCACCGAGCAGGCGTACACGGCATGGCCGGATCGTCTTTACTTAATCGATGCTACTGGCCACGTGGCCTACAAAAGCAAGCCCGGCCCCTTCGGCTTCAATGCGGAAGAGTTGAAGAATGCCGTGAGTCGCGTGACGCAAGTCCACTGAATCCAGCGGTCCTCTCTGGTCGAGCTTTCATGGTCCTGACAAGTTTTTGAAGCCTCGCCCCTCCATGATCGATTCCCGATGGGACGCCCCCGAGCACACCTTTGCAAACTGCGATAAACTTCTTGGCGCAGATATTGAGCCACTTGTCCAGCGCTTCCAACCCAAGTCGATTCGCTATTCGGGTCAGCAAACCCACACCTTCCTTTTTCAGAGCCAGGAGATTATTCATGCGTTGCTTGAGATTTGTTATGACAGTCGTTCTCTGTTCCGCGCTCGGCTTCGTGAGAGCGAATGCCCAAAGCGCGCCCGCGCCAGAGAGCGCACCCAAGCTGGAGCACTTCGACATCAGCCGGGTCGATAAGTCGCTTGATCCCTGCCAGGACTTCTATGAATACGCGTGCAGCAAGTGGAACGCCGCGAACCCCATTCCTGCGGATCAAGTGGCATGGGGAACCGGCAGCGGCCTGCAGTATTGGAATGAAAATATCTTGCGCGAAGCTCTGCAGAAAGCGGCGGCGCAGACCAGCAATCGCACGGATTACGAACAGAAGATCGGTGACTATTGGGCTGCCTGTACGGACGAATCAGGAATCGAAGCGGCCGGAACACGCGATTTGAAAGTCGGATTAGAGCGCATCGATCAGATGAAAAACAAGTCTCAGCTTGCCGAGCAGGTGGCCCGTGTTCACATGGCTGTTCCGGGGGCATGGGATGGCGACGATAACCAGACGCGGGCTGCGCTCCTGGGTTTCGGCCAACAACAAGATTATGACGACGCAGCCAAAGTGGTCGCCTCTATCGATCAAGGTGGACTAGGACTGCCGAACCGCGATTTTTATATCAAAGACGACGCTAAATCCAAGGAAATCCGCGGCCTCTACGAAACCCACATCAGCAAGATGCTTTCGCTTTCGGGGGAAAACTCACAACAAGCCGCCGCTGACGCGAAGACGATCATAGCGATAGAAACTGCCATGGCGCAGGCGCAGATGGACAATGTGGCGCGACGTGATCCGAAGAACCTGAACAACAAGATGAGTTTGGAACAGGTGCAGGCGCTGACTCCTTCGTTCGATTGGAAGGTCTATTTGGCGGTCGTCAAAGCTCCGCCCTCTTCGCCTCACTACCTGGTGAGTTCGCCCCAATTTTTTCGCGATCTTGAACCGCTGATTCAACAGCATTCCGTGGACGATTGGAAAGTATATTTACGCTGGCACCTGATCCACGGTTCGGCGCCTTATTTGGGCAAAGCGTTTGTCGACGAGAACTGGACTTTCTATTCCCACACGTTGCTGGGAGCAAGACAACAACTGCCTCGTTGGCGCCGGTGTGTGCGTGCTGCCGACCGCGATCTCGGAATGGCTCTGGGACAGGCGTATGTGGCCGCAGCTTTTCCGCCGGAGAGCAAGGAGCGCACGGTTGCCATGGTGCACGACATCGAACACGCACTCGACCAGGACATAACCACTATCGATTGGATGCAGCCGGCAACCAAGGAACAGGCGAAAATCAAGTTGCGCGCTATCGAGGACAAGATTGGCTATCCTGATCACTGGCGCGATTACTCGTCGGTGAAAATCACGCGCAACAGCTACCTCGACAATGTTCACGAAGCGACGGCCTTCGAATTTCATCGCCAGCTCGACAAGATTGGCAAGCCTGTCGACCGCGGAGAGTGGGGCATGACGCCGCCAACGATTAATGCCTACTACAGTTCTCAACTGAATACTATCAACTTCCCTGCCGGCATCCTGCAGCCGCCCTATTTCGACAGCACCATGGAGGATGTAGTGAACTACGGCGCCATCGGCATGGTGATCGGACACGAACTCACCCACGGCTTTGACGATGAAGGCCGTAAGTTCGATGCCCAAGGAAACCTGCGTGATTGGTGGACACCAGCCGACGCGAAAGCATATGACGAGCGTGGCGACTGCATCGCCGACGAATACACCGAGGAAATACCGGAGGCTGGCGTGAAGCAGAACGGACACTTGACCCAGGGCGAGGACACAGCCGACAACGGCGGCCTGCGGCTGGCTTTTATGGCGGTGACCAACAAACTTCAGGCGGAAGGGAAATCGGTCGACGACAAGGACGCCGATGGCTGGACGCCCCGGCAGAAATTCTTCGTTTCCTACGCCAACTCGTGGTGTCAGCAGGTTCGTCCGGAATTCATGCGAACCCTTGTGCTCACCAACCCACACACCATTCCGAAATATCGGGTGAACAATGTCGTCTCCAATATGCCCGAGTTTCAGGAAGCATTTTCTTGCAAGAAAGGCTCGCCCATGGTGCGCGCCAATCAGTGCAGAGTCTGGTAACGTTTTTGTCTAGTGCGCCGCGCTTCAAATAACTGGAGGAACTTGGTTCCATGGTTAAAAAGCTTCTGTATGTAGCAAGTTTGTTCGTTACTGTGTGTGCGTTCTCCGCGCAAGTAGCTTCAACTCACTTCGATGGCAAAACCTGGTGGGACTTCGTGAAGGTTCTCGCGGACGACAACATGGAAGGCCGTGAGACCGGCAGCGCCGGGCTGCAAAGGGCAGAGGCTTACATCGTCGATCAACTGAAATTAGCAGGGCTTCAACCTGCGGGGACCGACGGTTTCTACCAAACCGCGAAATTCGAATCGCGGCAAATCATTGAAAAGGATTCCAGCCTCGCCCTCGTCCGCGACGGTAAAGTTGAGCCGCTCACCCTCGGCGAAGATGCTTACTTCAGCACGCGAGTCGATCTTGCACCCGAACTACGGGCACCGCTGGTCTTCGTGGGATACGGATTGAGGATTCCCGAGAAAAACTACGACGATCTCGCTGGGCTCGATCTCAACGGGAAAGTCGTGGTCTTCTTGAACGGCCTCCCCGCCGACATTCCGGGCCCCCTGGGATCACACTATCAGTCCGCTGCAGAACGGTGGAAGACTCTCCGTAAAGCTGGAGCAGTTGGAGTCGTTAGCATCGCCAATCCAGCGACCATGGATATTCCATGGTCCCGTATGTCGCTGAGCCGCACCCATCCCAGCATGGCACTGGCTGGTTCTGAATTCAACGAAACCGAAGGCGAGAAGCTGGTTGTGGTATTCAATCCGGCGAGCGCAGCAAAGCTTTTCGAGGGGTCGGGGCATAGTTTCGACGAAATCCTGGGACTGGCAAAGGAGCGCAAGCAGCTTCCGCGCTTCCCGCTGACAGCCTCGATCGAGGCGAAAGCTAAGCTTGAAAAGAAAAGCCTCGAATCAGCCAATGTTATTGCAAAGCTGCCGGGAAATCATCCCCAGCTCAAGAATGAATATGTCGTTCTCTCCGCGCACATCGACCATCTAGGCATCGGCGAGCCTATCAACGGCGATCGCATTTACAACGGCGCGATGGACAACGCCTCGGGAAGCGCTTTACTGCTCGACGTCGCGTCTTCGTTGAAGAAATCGCCAGAAAAGCTCAAACGGTCGATTTTGTTTCTATTCGTGACCGGAGAAGAAAAAGGGTTGCTCGGCTCAAAATATTTCGCCGCTCACCCCACCGTCGATCCAAAATCGATGGTCGCCGACATCAATGTCGATATGTTCTTGCCCATTGTGCCGCTCAAGGTTCTCACAGTGTTCGGGCTGGCGGAGTCCGATCTTGGCGACATGGCGCGGGAAGCGGCGCAGGCTTATGGGATCAGCGTACAACCCGACCCGGAACCGCAGCGGAATCTCTTTATCCGCAGCGACCAATACAACTTCATCCGACATGGAATTCCCGCCTTAGCGATGGGAGTTGGAGTTACGCCTGGTTCTCCCGAACAGAAGATTTTTAAAGACTGGCTCGCCCAGCGCTATCACGCGCCTTCCGATGACTTGAACCAGCCCGTGGACCTGCAAGCCGCCGCCTTGTATGAAGAAGTGATTCGGGGCCTGATGATTTCGGTCGCGCAGAACCCACAGCGGCCGCAGTGGAAGCAAGACAGTTTCTTCCGCAGATACTCCCAGGCGGCCGCCGAGCAGGTCAGCCCAAAGAGCTGATTTATTGCGACATCGCCGGAACGTAGACTCTATCCGCGCTCACAAGTTCTGCATTCGGTACCTCGGTCTGAAGCTTGATTCGTTCCATCCCTGCCTTCTTCTGCGGCTTGGCGATGAACGTCAGCAGGTACTGATTATTCACCTTGCGCTGTATATCCGTGAAGTACGGGGTAAACGAAACCGGCGGTGCGGAACCGATGAGGTAATAACTTTCGCCACCAGTCTCGTCGGCAAGCTGGGAGAGATAATTCTGGCCCCAGTACGTCCGCCAATAGCTGTGCCCGTAATGTCCTTCGCCCGGCGTATAGATCGTATAGACGATGACCCCGGCGCGCTGGGCCTGTTCGATTACCGTATCGACATATCCGTTGTCCGGGCCGCTGCCCCAGTATCGGTCGATACCATCGGTAATCATGATGACCTCGCGACGTTCGGGGTTTTCCGGCCAGCGTTTGATCAAGTCGCCGAGAGAAAAATACGGACTCGCATTGGCGCCGGGGCTTCCTAGCGGAAGGCGCAGCGCTTTGGCCGCCAGCACGTGATCGCTGGTGAGATTCTGCATGACCTGGGCAATCCCATTCTGCATATAGGCAATCCCGATTTTCGTCGACGCGGGCTGCGCAATCATGAACTGGCGGATATCTTCCAGCTGTGAACCAAGGCTTACGTTCGATGAATCATCGAGCAGAATGAAGAGTTCGAGCCCCGCGTGGTCGCCCTGCAGCGGCAACCAGCCAGTCACCTTGTCCCGGTCGCGACCTTGATACACCATCACGTCCTCTTGAGTAATGGTGGGGACGTTGGAGCCATGACGGGCTTCAACAGTGGCCACCAGGTTCACGGACGGCCCCGCAGGCGCTGAACTTTCCTGGGCAGCGGTCAGCTGCACACTAGCTAACAGGACAGCAATCACGACAGCAATCTCCAGCAGCAGGAAATGTTTTTTCATAAACTTCTCCTTTCGAACGGAAGTCCATCCTGAATGCCCATTAAAATTACCTACTTCATAGGATGCCCCACGCAGGCAGAACGAGTGCACAATTCTTGTCGGAGTCACAGACGCTTGCACTTTTACCCCGCTGACGACGATACTGGAATTACACAAACTATGAAGACCAACCTCTCTTTTGCCAATCCAGCAGAAGTCGAAACCGAATGCCTGGCTGTGGTCGTTCTTGATCACGGCTCAAAAGATAAAACCGAAGTTAGCGTCCAAGCCGGCAATGGCGCCATCAAAGACGTCACCGCAGAGGTATTGGCCAGTGGCGAAGTTACCGGCAAGCCATTTGAAACCACGCTGCTGCACCATCCCGCAAAGCTGAAGGCGAAACGCCTGCTGTTGCTGGGTGGCGGTAAAGCCAAGAATTTTACCGGGTCTGAGTTGCGCAAAGTGGCCGGCGCGGCAGTCCGATACCTTAAGCCGAGGGGGATTCGCAGCTTCACGTTTCTGGCTCCCGAAACCATCGAGGGTAGCGAAGCGGTAAAGGCCATTGTGGAAGGCGCTTTCGTCGGCAACTTTGACCCCGATACTTATAAGAGCGACCGAAAAGATCAGAAGATCGATTCCGTCACCGTGGTTGCGCGTGGAGATCAGGCCAAACTGCAGAAGGCGATGGATGAAGGCCGCATCATTGGCGAATCGCAGAATTTCACTCGCGACCTGGTGAATGAGCCCAGCAATCGGATGACGCCGACTATTCTGGCAGAGCGCGCCCGCAAAATGGCGCAGGAAGTCGGATTGAAAGCTGAAGTGTACGGCGCCGACAAACTCAAGGAACTGAAGATGGGCGCCTTCTGGGGCGTGGCACAGGGGTCGGACGAACCTCCCGCGTTGATCGTGTTGCGCTACGAGCCAGCGGATGCTCCCGCAACTCCGGTTCTCGGCCTGGTTGGAAAAGGCGTGACGTTTGACACGGGCGGCATCTCGATCAAACCCGCCGACGGCATGGAAAAGATGAAATATGACATGGCCGGTGCCGCTGCGATGATCGGCGCGATGCGGGCAATCGCCCTGCTCAAACCAAAAGCCCGAGTCACCGCGATTATTTGTGCCACCGAGAATATGCCCTCCGGCAAAGCGCAGAAGCCGGGCGACATACAGATCGCCATGTCCGGCAAGTCAATCGAAATTATCAATACCGATGCGGAAGGCCGGCTGGTGCTGGCCGACGGCCTCTGTTACGCGCGCCAGCTCGGCTGCACCCATCTGATTGATGCCGCTACGCTGACCGGCGCAGTCGTGGTCGCGCTCGGCTATGTCAACGCCGGGGTCTTTGCCAACGATGAAAAAATGTACGAGCGCTTCAATCGCGCCACAGACGAAGCGGGGGAAAAATTCTGGCGGCTTCCGCTAGACGATGAGTACAAAGAGAATATCCGATCGAACATTGCGGACATCGTCAATTCCGGTGGCCGATGGGGTGGCGCCGTGAACGCGGCGATGTTCCTCAAAGAGTTTGCCGAAGATACCCCGTGGCTACACCTCGACATCGCGGGCACCGCATGGATGGAAGAAAATAAACCGTGGATCGCCAAAGGTCCGTCCGGGATTGCGGTGCGCAGCCTGGTAGAGTTTGCCAGGGCGTTTAATAGTTAGAGCAAGTACAGACCCGCCCGCAGAGGGCCTTAGCGAGGAACTCTCTCACATCGCTGCCGGGACCGTGATTCCCATCACTGCCAAGGCGCGAGTTAATTCTCGACGCACAACCGCAGCCGTCGCCAACAGAAATCTTTTTCGACCTTCGTCCGGCTCAGCGAGGATGGGATGCCGATGATAAAAAGCATTGAAAAGCTGAGCCAACTGGAACACGTGCTTGGCTAAATAAGCTGGCTCGGCAGTTGCAATGCACTGATCAATTACATAAGATGCTTTCGATGACGCCAACCACAGCCCCCAGATTTCATTCCCGTCCGCGTCATTCAAATACTTTGCGAATTCGTCTGTAGAGATGTAGCTTGCTACGTCTCCAGCGAAAATGTCCGCATCGAGTCCGCCTTTGCGAAAAATGTTGGTTGCGCGCACCACGGCATACTGTGCGTACGGCCCAGTCTCGCCTTCGAAGCTCAATGCTTCTTTGAAATCGAAAGCGATTACAGAAGGCTTGGTGAACTTCAACATGAAATAACGCAGTGCTCCAATCGCAATCTGCGTAGCGATGGTGATTCGCTCTTGGTCGCTTAATTGCGGATGGCGCGGATCAACTTCCTTTTTTGCCGAAGCGATGAGCGTGTCGATCAGGTCATCGGCCTTTACTCCGAAACCTTTGCGCCCAGAAACTTCGATATAGGAACGGGCCTTGTCTTCGTCTGATAACTCGTAGCCCAACTCGGCTGCGCATCGCGGGGTGAGCGCGACCATCTCATAGGAAAAATGCGTGTAGTGATCCGCTTGCTCGTTGTACCCGAGCGCGCGCAGCGCTTCAATGACCGTGTTCTGCGCCTCAGCCTGCCGCGCATCGATGACGTTGTAAATCTCGGCCACATCTCCAAAATGTGGATGGTCAGGCTCACCATCCGTCGTCGAAATCCAGCAGTCATGCCCATTGGGATAGCGATAAAACTTGCGATATCCAAAATCGCGGCCCAGCAAGCCGAACTTCCATAGATGGTAGGCAATGTCTTTGCCCACGTAACCCACGGTGCCATTCGACCGCACGATGACTTTCTGGTCTTCTTCCGCTACCTCTGTGTTCCCGGCTTCTTCTTCAATCGCTTTTCCTCGCCGCATCACCCAACAGCCTTTGTTCTTGCCCTCGGTCTCGAAGGAAAGCACGCCAGCGTCCTTGAGCTTGGTGAAAGCAGCATCCCAGAAGTGCAAGTGCAGGATTTCGCTTTCGCGCGGTAGAAAGTCGTATTCGATGTCCAGCCGGTCCATGGTTTCGAGATGGCGGCGAAGCACAGCGATCGAGATCAGATCGGCGATCTCAGCCGTCTCGTTTCCACCTTCTTCGAGCGCGTGCAATACTTGGTGACGCGCATCGCGATTCTGCTTATCCTGCTCGTACCAGCGGGAAACCTGCGCATACAGATCCCAACAGTAGTAATCGAAACGCGGCTGACGGGTGAGCTCTTCGATTTCGGCGCGCGACTTTTTCTCCAGACGCAAGAATCCCACGACCACATCCGCAACTTGCACGCCGGTATTGTCGATGTAATTCTGGACATCCACTTCCCTGCCGGCAAAATGCAGCAGACGAACAAACGTGTCGCCAAGAATGGCATTGCGGAGGTGTCCGATGTGCGCCGCCTTGTTCGGATTGATGCTGGAGTGCTCGACCAAAACCTTACCCGCTGGAACGTCAGCCTTCGGCCTTTCATCGGCAGCAAGCGCTGCGGCGAGGACCTCGCGCTTAACTCGCGCATTGATATAGCCAGCGCCAGCGAGTTCCAACTTATCAAAGCCATCAATCGGCCCGATGCCGGCAACGATCTCTTCCGCAATCTTTCGGGGAGGCTTGCGCAGTTTCTTGGCCAACTCAAAGGCAAGTGGCAACGCATACTCGCCGAGCTCGACCCGAGGCGGCTGCTCGATGACAATCTTCGGTAGATCGAGATTGTAGCTGCCATGCAAAAACTCGCGAATTCGCTCGGCGAGCCGGCGTTCCAGATGACGATACAAGAGTCCCTCGAGGCGGTTGACGAAAACAGTGATTGTAGCAGAGCGCCCGCGGCCCAGCGGTTTGACGCCATCTGCACGCTTCCCTATGATGAAAACCAGGCGTTGGTCGTGAGTTGTTCGTTAGGCGCTTTAGCAAGCTTGTGGCCAAGCACCCAGCAGCAACGACCGACGACGAGCCTTATGCGCATAGCCTACCTCGATTGTTTCTCCGGCATGAGCGGCGATATGTTCATGGGCGCGCTGGTCGATGCCGGTGTGCCAGCGCAACTCTTCGAGCAGACGGTTGCGGCGTTGAACATCGGTGCCCGCCTGGAGATTTCTCGCGTTAAGCGCAACGGCATAAGCGCGATCAAAGTGGACGTTTATTCAAACGGTGAGAAAGATCAGCCGCGCGAAGCTTATTGGGAGCAGGAAGCAGGGCTTTCGGGACCAGCCCATAGTCACGACGAAAAAGACCTTGCTCATCCTCATATTCACGAGCTTGAGCACGCAACCGCTCACGACCCCGAACCGATTGGCTTGTTGGAACACAATTACGCGTTACAAGGAACAAGACCTTCGCGGACCCGAACCGCGTCAGCGCCGGTTGAGACCCGTCGCGACGAGAAATCAGTATCACGTCGACACGAACACGAACATAGTCACGGTCATTCGCATCAACATGGGCGCGGGCTGAACGAAATCCGCGACATTATCCGCGAGGTCGCGATTAGCGACGGCGCAAAGACTGTAGCAATCGCTATCTTCGAAGCGCTAGGCGCGGCCGAGGCCAGAATTCACGACACCAACATCGAGGATGTCCATTTTCATGAAGTCGGAGCGGTGGACGCGATGGTGGACATTGTCTGCGCCGCAGTTGGCGTTGACTCATTGGGGATCGACGAAATCGTCTGTTCGCCGCTCAACGTTGGTGGAGGCACAGTAAAGTGCGCCCACGGAACGCTGCCGGTTCCGGCACCGGCAACGCTAGAGTTGCTGAAAGATGCGCCTGTGTATTCTTCCGGAATCCAATTCGAACTGGTCACGCCAACTGGCGCCGCCATAGTCAAGGCACTGGCAAAACGATTCGCGCCATTTCCCCCGATGAAAATTGAAAAGACCGGCTACGGTGCCGGGACTCGTGACTTTGACGGACACGCGAACGTAGTACGGTTCACCATCGGCGAAAGTCATCCGGAACTTACGGCCGAAATCCCCAGTGACACGATCACCGTGCTCGAAGCCAATATCGACGATTTGAATCCACAGGTCTTCGGTTATGTCATAGACCGTTTGCTCGAGGAGGGTGCGCTGGACGCTTTTGGCGTGCCCGTGCAAATGAAGAAGAACCGTCCGGGCATGCTGCTGACGGTTCTTTGCCGGAATGAGGAAGCATCGAAACTGACGGATCTGATTTTCACGGAAACCACTACCATAGGTGTGCGGCAGCGCGAGGAAAAACGTAGAGCCCTCACCCGAGAATGGGTGACCGTGCCAACCCGATGGGGAGATGTACGGCTGAAAATCGCCACCATGAATGGTACCGTCACGAATTACGCTCCTGAGTATGAGGATTGCCGCCGCATCGCAACTGAGTGCCATGTGCCTTTAAAGAGCGTCATGCAGGAAGCTCTGCAGCTTTATATGAACCGCCAACGCTGAAAATATCATCAACCGCGAAAGGCACGGACGTTCACAAGGCGTCAAAATCCCGATTCCTTGACGTTGCCTGAAACGAATAAATGAGCAAAAAGTTCTACATTACGACTCCGATTTACTACGTCAATGCGCGGCCGCATATCGGCCATGCTTACACTACGATTGCCTGCGACACGATTGCGCGGCGGCAGCGGATGTTGGGTGCAGACACCTACTTCCTCACCGGCACCGACGAGCATGGGCAGAAGATTGAACGCGCTGCCGAAGCTGCCGGCAAAACACCGCAAGAATATACCGATGAAGTTTCGGCGCAGTTTCGCGCATTGTGGAAGCGCATGGGCATCACCAACGACGACTTTATCCGTACGACCGAAGAACGTCACAAGAAGCGAGTGCAGCAACTTTTCCGGCGCATTCGCGACAACGGCTACATCTACAAAGGTACGTACAGCGGCCAGTATTGTGTCTTCGATGAACTCTACGTGGATGCGGTTGGGCCTGGGGCTCCTTGTCCCGAGTGCGGACGCCCGACGGAAACGGTGAAAGAAGAGAATTATTTTTTCAGGCTCTCGGCGTTTCAGGACAAGCTGCTGCAACTCTACACCGAGCAACCGGATTTCATCCGGCCCGAAACCAGGCGCAACGAAGTAATGTCGTTCGTGCGCGGCGGACTGCGCGATCAATCGGTCAGCCGCTCGACTTTTTCCTGGGGCATTCCGGTGCCGGACGATCCTAAGCACGTGATCTACGTGTGGTTTGACGCGCTGGCGAACTACATCACGGCTATCGGCTACGGATCGTCACACAAAGGCGCGCAAGAAGCATTTCAGAAATACTGGCCCGCCGACCTGCATATGATCGGCAAGGAAATCGTTCGCTTCCACTGCGTGTATTGGCCGGCATTTTTGATGGCGGCGGGGCTGCCGCTGCCCAAGGGCATCATGGCGCACGGGTGGTTGCTATTTGAGGAAAGCAAAATGTCGAAGTCGCGCGGGAACATCGTGCGTACCGAGACGATTCTCGATGTACTGGGCGCAGACGCGCTCCGCTATTTCCTGCTGCGCGAGGTTGTGTTCGGCCAGGATGGTTCTTTTTCTTTCGACGCGCTGGTCCAGCGCTATAACGCGGACCTAGCCAACGGGCTCGGCAACCTGGCCAGCCGCACGCTGACCATGATCACGCGATACTTTCGAGGTGAGGTGCCGTATCCCTCGGCAGCCGTCTCGCAAACAGCGGGGGATAGTGCAATCGCTGAAACCGCGCGCAGAGTCATCGCCGAGTACGGCGCGTTGGTTGATCAATATCAGTTCTCGCGTGCTCTGGAAGTTGCATGGAGTCTGGTCGCTGCGGTCGACAAATATATTGTCGAAAATGAGCCATGGGCACTGGGTGAGAAGCAAGATGAAGAAAGCCGCTCGCGCCTGGCGACGATTCTGTATACCAGCGCTGAAGCCTTACGCATCGTGACCGCTCTCTCGCACCCCGTGATTCCCGATGCAACCTCGAGAATCTGGACGCAACTGGGGCTGGGTGACATTCGCAAGTTCCCTCTTTCAGATTTGAAGTGGGGACAACTGCAACTGGGCGCGAAGTTAGGCAATGTCGAACCCGTATTTCCGCGCGCCGACAAAAGCGCGATCGAAAGGATGCAGAAAATGGAAGAGCAGCAACGAAGCGGATCGAGCACGACAGAAGCGCAGCCTGAGGCGTCAGCGTCTGGAGCCGTGATTTCCGCTGCCACGCAGGCTGCAGCACCTGCTGCAAAGCCCGCCGCGGCGGTTTCTGACGGCAAGATCAGCATCGACGATTTCGCGAAGGTCGAGCTGCGCGTCGGGCAAGTCAAAGTCGCCGAGAAAGTTAAAGGCGCGGACAAGTTGCTAAGGTTAGAGGTTGATCTAGGCACCGAGGTTCGACAGGTGGTGGCCGGAATCGCCGAGTCTTATGCGCCGGAGTTGTTGATTGGCAGGAAAGTAGTGATTGTTGCGAACCTCGCGCCCAGAAAACTCCGTGGACTGGAATCGAACGGCATGATCGTGGCCGCATCGCCCGAAGTCGGGAAGGCCGTGCTCGCAAGCTTCCTCGAAGATGTCCCGGTAGGAACGAGATTGAAATAACTGAGGCGGTTGACCAGGCAACCAGCCGAGTTCCATTCGACCTGGGCGGGTCACAGTCCCTGTCGCACACAGTGATTTCGCGAGCCTGAAGCCATAAGCCTGAAGCCATGTTCGTCGATTCCCACGCACATCTCGAGACGGAGCAGTTCGATACTGACCGCGAGCAAGTGATCGCACGCGCACGTGAAAGTGGGATCGACACAATTCTGGCTATCGGCAGTGGAACTGGCCCGGGGTCGCTCGACTGCGCCATCCGACTCGCCGAAAAACACGGATTCATTTACGCGACGATCGGCATTCATCCCCACGAAGCAAAGCTCGCTCGCAAGAGTGATTTCGAAGAGATGGCGCAATTGGCGAAACGACCCAAGGTCATAGCCTGGGGTGAGATTGGACTGGATTATTTCTACGACCATTCACCGCGGGACATTCAGCAGCAAGTATTCTTGAGGCAATTGGAGTTGGCACGCGCGGCCAAGCTCCCGATCGTTATTCACTGCCGACCTTCTGATCGCAGCGAAGATGCCTGGGAAGATTGCTTAAGACTGTTACGAGAACATTGGGCACCCAGCGGGCTAGGCGGCATTCTGCACTGTTTCACCGGGACCTGGGACCACGCAAAACGCGCTCTCGATATGGGATTCATGATCTCCTTCGCTGGCAACGTTACATTCCCCAAAGCGCAGCAGATTCGTGACGCCGCAAAACAAGTGCCGCTCGAGTGCATGTTGATCGAAACAGACTCACCATTTCTAGCACCCGTACCCCATCGTGGAAAGCGCAACGAGCCGTCGTTCGTAAAAGAGACGGCGAGGCAGATCGGTGAAGTCCGCGGTCTTTCGATGGAAGCTATCGGCCTGCAAACGGCGAAAAATTTCTATCGCTTCTTTTCACTTCACGAAAAGCTCAACTCCATTTAGCTTGTTAAGAGCATCTTTTGCTGGGGCTGTGTAATCTGTTAATTAGAAGCGAAATATCATGCCAGAGAACACTTTTGACATTGTGAGCAAGCTCGACCTCCAAGAAGTATCGAATGCCATGCAACAGGCCCTGAAGGAGATTCACACTCGGTTCGACCTGAAAGACTCGAAGTCGAACATCGACCTCGAAGGTAAAGACGCCATCAATCTGCACTCTGCTGACGAATATAAATTGAAAGCTGTCACCGAAATCTTTCAACAGAAACTGGTCAAACGCGGGGTTTCTCTCAAGGGCCTAACTTACGGACCGGTCGAACCAGCCGCTGGGGGCACGGTAAAACAAAAGGTCAGCATGCAGCAAGGCATTCCCATTGAGAAAGCGCGCCAGATCGTGAAGGTCATCAAGGATTCCAAGAAGAAGGTGAACGCTTCGATTCAGGGTGATCTGGTCCGGGTGAGCGGTAAAGATCGCGACGCCTTGCAGGAAATCATTGCCCTGCTCCGCGGGCAAGATTTCGGTATCGATACCCAGTTTACGAATTACCGGACCAACTAAGTTTTTCGCGCTTCTACGCTTGAGGCTTTTAAATTGAGCACGAACCGATTGACCACGCCGGCCACCATCGACGGAAAAGAAATTTTCGAGTTGCTGCGCGGCGATCTCTCTGCGACTGAGCGCGAGTTCGGGCGAGATACAGTTTCGGGCGTGGAGGCGATCACCGAGATCGGCGAATATCTGCGCAGTGGCGGCGGCAAGCGCATTCGTCCCATGCTCTTGTTGCTGTCGGCCAAGCTTTTCAATTACCCGGGACGCGGTGCCATCAAACTGGGCGCGGTCGTGGAAATCATTCACACCGCAACGCTGGTTCACGATGACATCATCGATGAAGCTCAGACCCGCCGCGGCCGTCCCGCAGCCAACACGCAATGGGGAAATTCGAAGTGCGTGCTGGCCGGCGATTGGCTCTACATGCAGGCTTTCAAGATCGCCGTGCAGGAGCGCAACTTCCGCATTCTCGACACTTTGATCGACCTGACCCAGCAGATGGTCGAAGGCGAACTGCTGCAGATGGAAAAACTGGGCAAGTTGATTTCCTCAGACGAGCACTTCGACCTCATCTTCCGTAAAACCGCGTGCCTGTTCTCCGTTTGCATGCGCATGGGAGCGATTCTCGGCGGGGCAACTCCGGAACAGGAAGAGAACCTTGCGCAGTACGGTCGGGATCTCGGCATGGCCTTTCAGATCGTCGATGACGTGCTCGACTTGACCGCTTCCGAGGACGTCCTGGGCAAACCTGTAGCCAGCGATCTGCGTGAAGGAAAAGTCACGATGGCTGTGATTCATGCACTCGAACGCTGCACATCGCACGAGCGTGAGCGCATCCGCAAGGTCGTGCGGGAACGAGCATTCTATGGCGTGACCCACGGAGAAATCCTCGCCATCCTGAACCGGTACGGCTCAGTCGAAGCCGCCAACGCTCGGGCCATGCAGTATGCGAGCCTGGCGCGGAATGCGATCTGCGGCTTCCCCGACAGCGAGATCAAACGCGCCCTGCTGTGGGCCCCGGAATTCGTAGTCGCCAGAGAAAAGTGAGATCTCTCGAGCGTCACTCCCAACATCTGGAAACCTCTCGCTTTTCACCACCTGCCCGAAACCGATATACGCGCCTAATGGCCGCTCTTTCCTGAACGCCGCCGACAGAGGCGCTTTGCGGCCATGGCGGCGCTAGTTTTGGCTTTTGCCGCCATATGGATTATTGTTCTTATAGGGCTTTGAATCTCTTTACGAGGCGGTCGATCTAACAACCTCAGTCTAACCCGCAGAAGATGAACCACCTTTTCTCATTAATCGCGCACCACGGCTACCTTTTACTCTTCCTGGTTGTACTGGCCGAGGCCATCGGACTGCCGGTTCCAGCCGCCGTGGCACTCGTGGCTGGAGGTGCGGCTGCGGCGGCTGGCACTTTGAATATATTCAGAATGCTTTTTCTCGCCTTAAGCGCGATGCTCATTGGAGACACGCTGCTCTTCATTCTCGGCCGCTACATGGGCTGGGGCCTGCTGGGTCTTCTGTGCCGCCTGTCCATCAATCCCGAGTCTTGCATCCTGCGTTCGGCTGAGTCGTTCTACAAACGCGGTAAGACTACGCTCCTGGTCGCCAAGTTTATTCCGGGGGTTAATACCATGGCCCCCCCGCTGGCCGGCAGCATGAAGATGCGTCCCTTGCAGTTTTTCCGATTCGACTCCGCCGGCGCTTCGCTGTATATCCTCGCCTATGGCGGACTGGGATTTCTGTTCCGCGACTTCGTGGCCGCAATCACGCGGGGATTCCAAGCTGCCAGCCGCGCATTCGGAGAAGTATTTATCTTAGCCGCCATCGGCTATATTGCGTACCGAGTCTGGCTCTATCACAAGAACAAGGTGTACCGCGTGGTGCCCCGGGTGCAGGTGGAAGAGCTGGCGAGCAAATTGGCCTCCGATGAAAAGGATAGGGTTCTGATACTCGACGTTCGCAGTCACGGCTACTACGACGCGAACGCAGAGCGCATCAGAGGATCCATCCGCATTGAACCCAACAATCTTTCCGAAGAACTCAAGATTCTCCCTAAGGACAAGGACATCTACCTCTACTGCACTTGAGCGCGCGAAGCGACCAGCGCCCGGGTGGCGCTGCAACTGCGAGAACAAGGATTCAACGCGTTCGTCCTCGTGGGCGGCGTAGCGGCGTGGAAAAAAGCAGGCCAGCCGCTGGAGCCGGTACCCAAGAGCGACCTCATAAAACTGCCAACCTTCGCGTAACAACAACGCCGACCCTTGAAAGCCTTCTATACTGCTTTCAATGGCTCTGCATAACGAAATCGAAATCAAGTTCCGCGTCGAAGATGGCCGGGCACTCAATCGGCGGCTGCGAAAAGCCGGCTTTCGCCTGGTCACCCGTCGCACTCACGAGATGAATACTCTTTACGATTTGCCCGGCCAACCGCTGCGCCACCGCGGCGCACTGCTTCGGTTGCGCAAGTATGGATCTGAGTGGCTACTGACCCACAAAGCCAAAGGCAAGGTGGGACGCCACAAGACACGCGTGGAGACGGAGACCAAAGTCGCCGATGGCGCAAAGATGGAAGCGATCCTGCAAGCCCTGGGCTTTTCCCCGACCTTTCGCTACGAGAAGTTCCGCGCTGAGTGGACTGACGGCAAGGGGCATGTGGTCGTGGACGAAACACCGATAGGAAGTTTCGGCGAGATCGAAGGCCCTTCGCGCTGGATCGACCGAACCGCGCAGGCTTTGCAAATCACGCGAAGCGACTACATCACCGAAACATATTCAGAGCTCTTCTTCGGATGGAAAAAGCAGACTGGAAGCCTGGCGGACGAGATGACATTCAGGGCCATCCCAAGCAAGCCACGTCGTTAATGTGACCGTGATGTGACGGCCATATGACTGCAAGTTATGTTGGCGCGCGCTGTTTTCCCACATCGTTTTATGCACCAAACTAACCAACAAGATCGTTAACTGTGTGCGTGTTACTCTTTTTCTGCTCTGGTTTTGCTGCCCCGGCGCGTGCCATTGCAAAAAGACAATTTCCGGCGCCTCCTGCGAACGGTCGAAGCTCTCTCCGATCTCGGTCCCGAAATGACCGCAGAGCGCGAGTTTCCGCAGACCGCGAGCGCCATGTTGTCGGCGTCCCTCGAGGCGAGCGGCGCTCGCGAGGGTGCGCTTTTCACTTACAGCGATCGGCCGTCCCTCCTCACCTCCATCGCAGCCGAGGGGTTCGCCCTGATGCCGGAACCCGCCGTGATTCCGCTGCTGCCCAGACATGTTCACGCTCTCATCTCGTCGCGCGAACCAGTGATTCTGGATCCGGGCTCCTACGACCTTTATCTGAGCGCGAACGGGAATGTTGCTCCAGAGCTCTTCAAGTGCATCGTTCCCCTGAAGGTCGGCAGCAAACTCGTGGGCCTCATCGCCCTTGGCCGTCGCGAGGCCGATAGCCTCTACGATCCCGGCGAACTCGAAGCGCTCGACTTGCTCTGCCACTACGTAGCGCTGGCCGTGCACAATCATTCGCTGACCCAGACCTTGGCCCAGCGAGTCTCCGAGAATCTGCGCCTCATGGCATCTCTGCACGGCTTCTATGACAACGCGCTGGAAGCTTTTGCGACCGCCATCGACGTGAAGCATATCAATATCCACGGGCATTCCCTGCGCGTCGGACGCTACTCTTCCGCCATCGGTGAGGCCATGAATATGGACCCAGCCGAGGTTGCGGCGCTTCGCTCGGCCGGCTATTTGCACGATATCGGGAAGGTTGCGGTCGACAAGCGCCTCTTCGGCAAACCAACTTCTTTGGATGCTGAAGAGTTCCGCGAAATGGCGGACCACACAATTGTGGGACATCAAATTGTGAGTGGTGTCCAGTTTCCCTGGCCGCGTATTCCGGAGATCGTGCGCTGGCATCACGAGCGCAGCGACGGTTCGGGCTATCCCGACGGATTGCTTCTCGAAGATGTACCCATGCCCGTACGCATCGTCGGCCTGGCCGACACCTTCGACGCCATGACCAGCGAGCGCCCTTACCGCGAGCGGCTTTCGCTCGGCAGTACCCTAAATGAAATCGTGCGCCTGACTCCACAAAAATTTGATCCGAATGCAGTTCACGCCCTGCTTCTGCAAGTCCGCCGCGATACCGTCGGCAGTAACCGCACGCCCTTCCTGCAAGACCGCATGGGCGGCGACATTGCGGCGGCCGACATCGACCAGCTCGCCGCCAGCCTGCAACACAAAATGAATCACGGGCGGCTCTACCTGACCTAGCCGGACCACCGCCATTGTTCCGTATTATCTGCAAATTTAATAGCGTTCCTGCAGAATAAACCTCAGAATCAGCAAAACCGCTACCCCGCTAAAGTTTTCCGCGGAACGCGCCGATAGCTGATTTGCCACGCGGGCTTTCGTGCAAGGCGATCCGCAAGACGACGATATAACATCGGTTCTCATCAAAGTCGATCGTTCAATGTAAAATGTGGCCCCCGCTTGGCCACGCCGAAGCAATACGAAGGTAATCTCCGGATTAGCAACTTTTCCGCTGTTTCGGGTTCATAATTGTAAAGACCCTCCCTCTGCCCATATGAACTTGGGACGCCACAAGATCGGACCGATCCTTCTGCTGTCGTTGTTGGGATTAACCGTCTCCGTCCAACTTGCGCTCGGCAAGAAAAAAGACAAACATCCCTCCGCCACTCCGCAGATGGATGAGCAGAAACGCACGGTGCACGCGCTCAACCGGCTAACCTTCGGCCCGCGCCCCGGCGACGTCGATCACATCCTGGCGATTGGCGTGGACAAGTGGATCGACCAGCAACTTCATCCCGAAAAAATTGATGACACTGCGCTCGATGCCCGTCTTTCTCCATTTCGCACCCTGCGCATGGACACGCGCGAAATTGTCGAGAACTTTCCTTCCGAGCAAATGATTAAAGCCGTCGCCGCCGGAAAGCAGTCGCTTCCCTCAGATCCCCTGAAGCGCGCCGTCTATCAGGCGCAACTGGATCGCTACCAGGACAAAGAAGACCGCAAACAACAGACCGCCGTCGCCGGCCCCGACAAGGTCGCGGACGACGAGCGCGCCCGCCGCCAGCTGGAGCGCGAGGAGGCCAACCAGAAAGTCGAAGAACTCCTCGACATGCCGCCGGATCAGCGTATGAAAGCTGTCCTCAAGATGCCGCCCGAAGAGCAGCGCATCATGACCAACTCGCTGCAAGGCGACAAACGCGACGAGTTTCTAGATGGAATGAACCCGCGGCAGCGCGAAACCATCGAAGCGCTGAATTCTCCCCAGCAGGTCGTGGCTAACGAACTCATCGAAGGCAAATTGCTGCGCGCCATTTACAGCGATCGCCAGTTGCAGGAAGTGATGACCGACTTCTGGTTCAATCACTTCAACGTGTTCATCGGCAAAGGCCCCGATAAATACCTGCTCACCAGCTACGAACGCGATGTCATTCGTCCCCACGCGCTCGGCAAATTCGAAGACCTGCTGGTCGCGACCGCGCAAAGTCCTGCCATGCTGTTCTATCTCGACAACTGGCTTAGCGTCGGACCGAATTCCGACGTGGCCAACGGTATTCCTCAGCGAGCCAATAACAATTGGAAGCGGCGGGTCCGGAACAACGGGCCGACCAACCAATCCAAAGGCAAGCGTAACGGCCTAAACGAAAACTACGGCCGCGAGCTGATGGAACTGCACACCCTCGGCGTGAATGGCGGCTACACGCAACAAGATGTAACCGAGGTGGCTCGCGTCTTCACTGGATGGACCCTGAAGCAGCCCAAGCAAGGTGGCGGCTTCACTTTCGAAGAGCGCACTCATGAACCTGGAGACAAGATCGTCCTCGGCCATCGCATCAAACCAAAAGGTGAGAAAGAAGGCCTCGAAGTTTTGCACATCCTGGCGCATCATCCTGCGACGGCGAAATTCATTTGCACCAAGTTGGCCATGCGCTTCGTCTCCGACGAACCGCCGCAGGCTTTGGTGGATCGCATGACGCAAGCGTTCCTAAAGAAAGACGGCAATATCCGCGAGGTGCTCAAAACTATGTTGGACTCTCCGGAATTCTGGGCGCCTGACGCCTATCGCGCCAAGGTGAAAACTCCCCTGGAATTTGTAGTCTCGGCCGTGCGCGCCAGCGGCGCCGAAGTCACCGACGCCATGCCCATCGCGCGCCAGCTTCAAAACATGGGCATGCAGCTTTACGGGGCGCAGCCGCCAACCGGCTATTCTATGAAGGCGGATGCATGGGTCAACTCCTCCGCGCTTTTGGGGCGCATGAATTTTGCGCTGGCGTTGACCTCGGGAAAAATAAAGGGCGTACAAGTGGATTCCCCCGCCGGACAAAACAACGATCCGCAACAGGCCTTAGCTGAATTGGAGAATAGCCTACTAGCAGGAGATGTTTCCAAGCAGACGCATGACGTCATCAGCGCGCGTCTGCAAGATTCCAAAATCAGCCACCGCAAGCTGGACGATCCAGCCCGGCCTCCAAACACCGGCCTGATCGCAGGCTTACTGTTAGGATCGCCCGAGTTTCAAAGAAGATAACTGAGAACGCTAGGAGTTGCTATATGTCAATCACAAGGCGAATATTTCTGAGAAACGGCAGCCTAGCCGTAATCGGCACCGCAGCAATTCCAGCATTTCTGACTCGTGCCGCGTACGCTGCTGAGTCCGTCGGCGCAAAGAACAAGCGCCTGGTCGTCATCTTCCAGCGCGGCGCAGCCGACGGCCTCAACATCGTCGTGCCTCATCACGAGCGCGCCTATTACGCCATGCGGCCATCCATCAATATCCCTCGCAACGCGGTGCTTGATCTCGATGGCTTCTTCGGACTCCATCCGTCGCTCTCGCCCTTCCAACCGCTTTGGAAGCAGCGCCATCTGGCAATCGTTCACGCCGCCGGATCGCCCGACCCCACACGCTCGCACTTCGACGCGCAGGACTTCATGGAATCCGGCACACCCGGAATAAAAGCAACCGAAGACGGCTGGCTGAACCGCACGCTGCATTCTCTGCCTCAGCCCGCTCCGGCCGACGCGGCATTTCGCGCCATCGCCTTGGGGCCTTCCCTGCCTCGAATTCTTTCTGGCAGCGAGCCCGCAGTCGCAATCAACAACATCAACGACTTCAGCGTGGGCGGAAACAATCCTAAAGCCACACCCAACGCCAACACTTTCGAAGCCATGTACGAGCACTCCGTCGATTCCGTGCTACACGGCACCGGACAGGAAACTTTCGATGCAGTAAAGATGCTGAGATCAGCCGACCCTACGAAGTACAAGCCGGCACCCGGCGCCGACTACCCCAACGGACGCTTCGGCGACAGCCTCAAGCAACTCGCTCAACTGATTAAAGCCAACTTGGGAGTCCAAGTCGCGTTCGCCGACATTGGAGGCTGGGACCATCACGTCAACGAAGGCAGCACGCAAGGCCAGATTGCCAACGTGCTGCACGAGTTCTCGCAATCCATAGCAGCGTTCTGGACTGATCTCGACGACCTGGCCGAAGACACCGTGGTCGTGACCATGTCCGAGTTCGGCCGCACCGCCCGCGAAAATGGAAACCGCGGCACCGACCACGGCCACGCCAACGTAATGTTCGTAATGGGTGGTCCCGTCAAAGGCGGCAAGGTGTACGGACGATGGCCGGGCCTCGACCAATCCCAGCTCTACGAAGGCCGCGACCTAGCCGTGACCACCGACTTCCGCCAGGTTTTAGGAGAAGCGGTGTACAAGCATCTAGGAAACAAAGATCTCAATCAGGTGTTCCCAGGCTTCGACAATCAGCCGGGAAAGTTCTTGAAGTACTTGGGATAAAACTACAACTCCACCATCACATCGGCGCCTTCCACTTTGATCGGATATACGGCAACCTTCGCGCCGGGATTGTGCGCGGCCTCGCCCGTCTTCACGTCCCATTGCCAGCCGTGCCAAGGACAAACCAGCTTGTCCCCTTCGACGACGCCTTGCCCCAGCGGCCCGCCGCGGTGCAGGCAAACGTTATCCATGGCGGAGATGGTCCCATTCACATTGGCAACACAAATGACTTTATCGCCACAAGGAAATTCCCTGGCCTCACCTTCGGGAGGAAGTTCGGATTGCGTGGTGAGCTTAACAAAGTTGGACAAGAGTCCCTCTGGCATCCTGAAGCCCGGAGCCTGACGCCTATCTTTGCTGATAGCTGACGGCTGAAAGCTGACAGCTATCTAGGCTGCAACGTCTGCGCAATCATGACCTGCCGCTTGAAATTCTCGACCATATTCTGATCCAGCCGCACTTCGGTAGGCTTCCTGGCGAGGGTCATTTGATCAATTTTGTCTTGCAGCTTTAGCAGCGCGTAAAAGAGGTTTTCCGGGCGCGGCGGGCATCCGATCACATACACATCTGTGGGCACGATTTTGTCGACACCCTGCAACACGGCATAAGTATTAAACGGACCGCCGACCGACGAGCACGCGCCCATCGAGATCACCCACTTGGGATCGGGCATCTGATCGTAAATCCGTTTCACCACCGGCGCCATCTTCAACGTCACGGTGCCGGCAACGATCATCAAATCGCTTTGCCGCGGGCTGGGACGAAACACCTCGGAACCGAAGCGTGCGATATCGAACCGAGCGGTCGACGACGCGATCATTTCGATCGCGCAGCAGGCCAGCCCAAACGTCATGGGCCACACCGCCGATTTGCGCGCCCAGTTGAAGACGTAGTCTACGGTGGTGATCAGAAAATTCTTTTCGAACTTATTTTGCAGCCAGGCCATGAAGCTCCTCAGGTTCCCGCAGCTTCGCATCCAGCCCGTCCACTCGGACTGCAAGCATTTCCAGTCTAGGTGTGCGTTGGATGAGTGTCAATCTGCACCAGCGAACTGCTGGACCGGAGCGTTGGCGCATCTGGGCGTGGCGCGGGCGAATGCTTTGCAAGAGAAAACTGCACAAGGAGCGGATGCCGACCTCGCCCGCAGTCGCGCCCTCGCCGTCTACAGGGATTTCCTCGCGCTTTGGAAAGATGCCGATCCCGATATTCCCATCCTGAAGGAAGCCAAGGCGGAGTACGCGAAGCTGCAACAGCGGGGAAGGTTCCGTCCCCGTCGCTTACTGGTTTGCCGATAACTGGCGAAACCAGGCCATAGCACGTTTTGAGGCGTCGGTCTCCGGTCGTTTGAAAACCCCAGCCTTGAGCGCGGCCGGCTCGAGAAAATCAAGCTCGAGAAGATCGGCGTGCAGGAAGCCGGCGCGAGGACAAGCCTCGATCATCGGTTTATTGGGAAAGGACTAACTGATCTCGCAGCCACTTGCGGGTGCTGCCGTTCTATTTGACTCCCTTGTTGATCGCGCTAGCGTACTTCTTGGCCAGGCCATTGCCCACAAAGTCGTCGTAGATCCACATGAACCCGCCGATTATCCCGCATTCCTTGTGCCACGCCCTCATCACCGTCTGCACCTGACTTGGCGTATAGTTCTTGTCCCACACGCCGGGGAAAACCGGCACCTCGCCAAAATCCCAACCCGAGCATGGATTGTTTCCTCCACCGCCGGCATAGGCCTGAAGATGTATTCCGTCGACCGTGCCCGGGAGTTTCTTGTTGATTTCTGAAACCACACTCTGCCAATAGCTGGCATCGACATAAGGATCCGGCAAGACGTGATAGCCGAGTTTGCCCACCATAACCCCGAACTTCACTGTGGTGGGAAGGTTGTAGCTATTTTCGTCGTCAAAATCGAGGGCATCCAGAGCAGGGATTGCTTTTTTCAGGGCCTTAAAATCTTTGTACAGAATGCTCTTCGGGCCGACGCCTTGCGACTCCACCAAATTCGTGATGTCTTCCCAGTCTCCGTAATTTGAGGAGCCGATGCTGAAGGTGACCCTTTTCACTAATCCTGCTTTCTTCAATGTGGCCATGTCCGCGGCAAACTTCGGATAAGTTTTATTGCCCACATAGACGCCCTTCGAAGTCAACGGAAACTCGCCGTTGAAGTTCAAGTCGCCCGTGCTATTGACTTCAACGCTCCAGACGATGGCCTCGGAGAAACCAGAGTGTTCAATTTCAGCTATGTTCTTCGGGACATTGAAATTCGCCGTCTTATAAAACGGGCCTCCACCAAATATTCCTGTGAGCCCCTGCGGAGCGGGCGTGGAGACTTGAGCCTGCGCCGGGGCCGACAGCGCGAGCATCAGGAGGCAGGTTACAAGCTGAAGCAACGGAAACACGAGACTGCGACTTCCTTGGGAAAGACTTCCTTGCGAAACATTTCCTTGGGAAAACCCAGGCAACAATCGAGTCATTTTGGATTCCTTTGATGTGAATTGCATGTGTTGTTGACGAGCCGTTGATGGAGCGACCTATAGGACTTGGCGGATTCCCCAAGCGCGCGTGGCTTAGTTTCCCCAACTGGCAGCATCCAAGTATCCCTCTGCGATGGCCAGGAGTCAACCGCGCAATCGCATTACAAAGTGACCTTTTTCGACGCACCCTGCGCCGGTTCGCGGCTCATGCAAATTGGGCAGTGATGCAACAAAATGCATCACTACCGCAAATTGTCTTCCATTGACAATAAAACGAAGCGGAGGGAGAATGGCTGCCGATTTTGGGACCAAGAAACAAATTCCATCGGAGGTACGTGCCGTGGCGAAGCTCCTTCTGAGGCGTTCTTGTCTGATTCTGCTTGCCATCGTCGCGGCGGCGTCGCTCGCGGTTGCACAGTCGGAGTCGGACACGACTCCCAAAATCACATCGGTCAGCAAAATTACAACTAAGAAATACCAGACCATCACGATCAAGGGCAGCGGCTTTGGCACACACGCCCCTTATACTGGCGATTCCGACTACATCGCCTTGAACGATCTGACCAAAAAGTGGCAGGCCGGATATTCCGGGTATAACGATACCGTCACTCTGATCGTGCACAGCTGGAAAAATACGAAGATCATACTCGGAGGATTTTCCGGGGCTTGGGGTACGCATAACTACACTCTCGGCGTAGGTAATAAGGAACAGGTTCAGATCTGGAATGCCCAGACAGGGGCAGGACCCGCATCCAAAACAGTTAAGGTTTCTAAGGCTGCTACCGAAATTGTGCTTACTTCCACGCCGAATCCCTCGACGTATGGGGAGCCTGTAACCTTCAATGCAGTGGTCAGTGCTGATACGGATGCGCCACCCGATGGGGAGACTGTCTCGTTTGTGCACGGGACAAGAGTAATGGGGACGGGAACTTTGAAGGGCGGCTCGGCTAGCTTTACGACCTCGGCACTGGAGCCTGGCGCCAACTCGATTAAGGCGGTATACGGCGGTGACTCCGACTTTAGCGCCAGCACGAGCTGTGACGGTGATTCAGCTTCGCTGACACAAACAGTGAATTAGCGAGCCCAGGCGGCGCGGGAGCGTGCGGACGCGGTCGTAATCAGGGCGATGCCACAAAAATACCGGTCAGTAGGTCAATTAGCGATTTGGCGATGTGACAGCACCAATCTTGTTGAGGCACGGTGAAATCCCAGCGTTTCATTGACTTGTCTGTTTGGCCAACGTAAGATTCGCCTCTAGTGATTGGACAGATCATTTCGCGCTACCGCATTCTTGAAAAAATCGGCGGCGGCGGAATGGGCGTGGTCTACAAGGCCGAGGATGTTACGCTCGACCGCTTTGTCGCCCTGAAGTTCCTGCCCGATGCGGTCGCGAAAGACTCACAGGCCCTTTTGCGCTTCCAGCGCGAGGCCAAAGCCGCGTCCGCCCTGAATCATGCCAACATCTGCACCATCTACGAGATTGACGATCAGCACGGCCCCGCCTTCATCGCCATGGAGTTCCTTGAAGGTGTGACCTTGAGGCACCGCATCGCCGGGAAGCCGATCCCCACTGAGGTTCTGATCGATCTGGCAATCGAGATCGCCGATGCCCTGGACGCGGCTCACAGCAAAGGCATTGTGCACCGTGACATCAAGCCGGCAAACATTTTTATCACGGAGCGCGGCCACGCAAAGATTCTGGACTTCGGCCTGGCGAAGGTTGCGGCGCCTGTCGGGGGCGCAGACCAGCAAGCAGGCGGAAATACACTAACCGCCACGGAGAATCTTACCTCTGCTGGCGCAACTGTGGGCACCATTGCGTACATGTCACCGGAGCAGGCCCGCGGGGAAGATCTGGACGCGCGCACCGACTTGTTTTCCTTCGGCGTTGTCCTCTACGAGATGGCCACGGCGCGGCAGGCTTTTTCGGGGGGAACCTCGGCCGTAGTCTTCGATTCCATTCTCCACAAAGCCCCGGTTTCACCGGTTCGTCTGAATCCGGAGATTCCCGCGGAACTCGACCGCATCATTAATAAGGCGCTGGAAAAAGACCGCGACCTGCGCTACCAATCGGCCGCCGAGTTGCGCAGCGACCTGAAACGTTCGAAGCGCGATACCAGCTCCGGACGAGTCATGACCGCTTCGCAGAGTGCTAGTGACGTCGTCCAGTCATCGGCAAAAAGCGGCACGATTCCAACGAAAGAAGCGAAGCCCACACGAAATCTGTACATCGGCGCCGCAGCCTTCCTGTTGCTCCTCGTGCTGGGCGGCGTGGCCGCCTATTTCATAGGCGGCTCATCCGGCGGTCCCACGAAAGTCGTCCAGATCAGCCACTGGAACAAGCCCATGAACGGAGCCGTTCTTTCTCCTGACGGCCATACTGTGGCCTTCACCTCGCCCGCCGACGGCTCTGATCAGGTCTTCATCATGCTCGCCACTGGCGGTGAGCCTTTGCAGCTCACTAACGACCCAGTCACCAAAATAGTCAACGCGTTTTCGCCGGACGGCACGCAAATCTACTTTACCGATGTCTTTCCCCGCAGCGAAATCCACAGCGTGGCGACACTCGGTGGCGCGTCCAGTGTTGTAGCTGCCGGTCACAGCTTGGCAATTTCTCCCGACGGGAATTTTCTCTATTTCGTCGGTCTGGCTACCAACGATACCGGAAGCTACGGACGCGTGAGTGGGGTTCATCGCAAACCCAGGTCGGGAACCGAGGATGACGTGATTTTTCGCTCCCCCGCCGGACTGACGCCGCTTAACATTCTGCCCTTTCCCGATGGGAAGGAACTTCTAGTCTTGGCGGGCGATGACACCGTGCTCGGCTCGACGGTCCTCGCACTATTCCGCGTCAACGTTGCCACTCAGGACTCGAATAAAGTTGGAGAACTCTCCGGAAGCCCCACTGGCTTGGTCTGGAACGATCCCGGCAAAACCCTGCTGTGCAGCCGCACCGTCAATAGCGTCACCAATATTTGGGAATACCGCCTTTCCGATGGCAGCCTGAAGCAAGTCACGACCGGCGCTGGCCCTGACCTATCGCCCATGCCTGCCCCGGCTGAAAAGGGAATGTACTTTGTAAACGGAAAACGTTCGGGCGCGCTGTCGGTTTACAACACGCAAACCAAAAAATCCTCTGACATCCTGCAAGAACTGGGAACGCAGCCAGCTCTCTCCTGGGACGGCCGCCGTGTCGGCTACATCGTCCTCAGCGGAAATGCCCAGGAGGGCGATCTCTGGGTCTCCGACATCGATGGCTCGAACCGGGTCAAACTCGCCTCAGGCACGGGATTAATCACCGCGGCGTTTAACTCAGACGGTTCCAAGTTCATGTACGGAGACAGGGAGAACGGCGCTCCAAAGTTCTATGTGATTCGCAGCGACGGCACCGGTCTTCGCCAAGTTCCCTGGTCGGGGATTGGCGGGGGATATGGATCCCCAAGTCCCGACCCCAATTTTCTCTATTTGGGCGGTTGGGAGCACGATTTTTCCAAAGTCATCACCTGGAAAGTGGCGGCAGATGGCTCCAGCGTAGAGAAGATAACGGACGCTTGCGGCGCTGCCTGGGATGCATCGAGCGATGGCCGCTATCTGCTTACTTCCCTCAATCAGGGAAAACAATCCGCCGGCGTCAGTGAGTTCTCCCTGGTCGACGGCAAGTGCATTTCGTTAGTGCCGGAACTCAACACTCTGGTCGTGCACTTCTCCTCGGACGGTAAATCAATCCTTTATTTCACGCCGGGCCGCGGCGAGAGCACGATTTACCGTCAGCCATGGCATGACGGCAAACTGACCGGACCGGCTGCGCCCGCGGTCAAGCTCCCATTTTCATTTCGCGTCGACTATGCCGGAAATGCCTATGACTTCTCCAAGGATCTCTCGACCGTCGTCTACGCACGCCCCAGCGGCCAGGCCGACCTCTACCTCCTGAAATGACGCCGTGCGACTCCGGTGGCCCATTAGGCCCGGTTCTGGGCTGAGTGGGGAAATTCCGGAGCGCAAGCCCTACTTCAAACCGTGCTAAGGCAACTTATTCACATAGCAAGCGCCATTCGTGACTTGCGCTGGCGGGTCGGGCGGAGTCATCCACGGTGGATTAGTGAAATCGAAAAACTCGGTCATATCCATTTGCGCCGCGTCGCGCTTGGTCAATGCCGGCACGTTGAAACGAGTTTCGATCAGCTTAAGAATTGCGGTGCTGTCCGCGACCGTGTGGGACACGTAGTTCTTCTTCGTGAATGGCGAAACCACAATCAAGGGCATGCGGTAGCCGGTATAAACGAAGTCGCAGGTCGGCCCGGTTTTTGAGTAGCAGACATCGGTGGGCAGCAAGTCGACCGGCTTGATGCCATCCGGACTCACGGTCGGCTGGGTTGGAACGTGGTCGTAGAGGCCTCCGAACTCGTCGTAGGTCAGAATGAAAACCGAGTCCTGCCACGAATTGCTTTGCATCAGCCCGTTGATCAGCGTCGAAACATAATTCGCCCCCCGCTGGATATCATTCGGCGCGTTATCCTTGTTTGTCGGATGCTCATCCAGACCGGCAAGGGACGCGGGCTCGATGATCGCCACCTGGGGAAGAGTGTCATTCTGTATATCGGTGAAATATTGCGAGATTGGCGCGATGTTGTTCGGGTAGTCTTTCGGAATCGTCTGCCCCCAGGCAAAAACCTGAATGGTGCTCAATTCCAACAGGCAGGACGGATCGTAGGGCGGACCCGTACACGTGCTGCCCTCTGGATCGACATAGATCTTCCAGGTAATTCCGGCATCTTGCAACTCCTCAAAAATCGTCGTAGCCGACAGCGGTGGTACGTTCGTCGGGATGGGATGAACATAACCCTGCGAAGTGGCTGCATCCAAGTACTCCCGGTTTGGAGGAGTGTTGCCCATCACGGGCGAGAACCAACGGTCGGAGGTGGCGAAACTTGTCGCCATAAAATAGTAGTAGTTCAAATCTGTACTGTCGTAGTAACCCATGGTGCGAATGCCGACAGTGTCATAAAACCGCAGGCCCCTCGCAATGTCGGCGGCGCCGTAAACAAACCCGTTCATCGTCGGAGAGTCCCCGTACGGATCGAACAGATTCCAGTCCAGGTGGCTTTCGCTCCACTTATCCTCCGGGTCTTCGACGCATTGCGTGATCAACGGGAACGACTGGATTGTGGGGCTGCTGCTGTCGACGCGGCAGGTAGCGGGCGGCGGGTATGCCGGATCACAACCCGGGTTCGTGGGCGGCGGTCCGTAAAGCGGCGGAATCCCAGTGGTGGGATTGAACTGAGGCAGTCCATCCAGGGATTGATCAGGAATGTTGTTGGCAGCCCAGTAGGCGCGCAACGTGCCAAGATAGTGATCGAACGAGCGATTCTCCTGCGCCATGAAAATGATGTGATTAATTGCGCTGAGGCTTTGCGGGCCAAACGTGGCTGTCACTTGCTGGTTCGCGCTGAGTGTCAGGGTGCAGGTAGGGTCGGACCCGCTGCAGGCTCCGCCCCAGCCGGCGAAAGTCGAACCCGCGCCCGGAGTCTCAGTCAAAGACACTTGCGTTCCGGCGTTAAAGTTTGCGCTGCAGGTTGGTTGACAACTAATTCCGGCGGGATTGCTGGTAACCGTACCGGTGCCGGATCCCGCCAGACTGACACTCAACGAAAATACGCCTTGGCTCGGATTAAACGTTGCAGTCACGTTCTGGCTTGCGGTGAGCATCACTACGCAAGTAGAACTGCTGCCGCTACAACCGCCGCCTGACCAGCCCGCGAAAATTGAATTCGTACCCGGAGTCTCCGTCAATGTCACCTGAGTTCCCGCAGGAAAGTTCGCGCTGCACGTGGGTTGGCAACTAATTCCCTGCGGGTTGCTCGCGACCATACCAATGCCAGATCCCGCCAGGCTGACGCCTAACGCAAATACGTTTTGGTTGAGGGTAAACGTCGCAGTCACATTCTGGCTCGTACTGAGCGTCACCACGCAAGTAGTACTATCGCCGCTACAACCGCCACCAGACCAACCCGCGAAAGTTGAATTCGTCGCCGGAGTCTCAGTCAATGTCACCGAAGTCCCCGAAGCAAAGTTGGCGCTGCAGGTGGTTCCACAATTGATGCCAGCCGGGTTGCTTACGACTGTGCCGGTCCCGGTTCCCGTACGACTTACGGCTAAGACTGGTCCACTCAGCGTAGAGTCAAACGTCGCCGTTACCTGCTGACTCGCACTGAGCGATACCGTGCAGGTGGAATTGCTGCCACTGGCGCTGCACGCTCCTCCCCATCCGGAGAAATGTGAGTTTGCCCCCACAGTCGCGGTGAGGATTACCTGATCCCCAGGATTAAAGGTTGCCTTGCAAGTCTGTCCACAATCGATACCCGACGGGCTGCTGGTCACGCTGCCTGTGCCCGTTCCCTCTAAGGTCACAGCCAGCACGGGGAGCGTGTCAAAGCTCGCGGTCGCCGCGACATTCTTCGTCAACATCATTTGGCAGACGCCGAGGCCGCTGCATGCGCCCGACCATCCTCCAAAATAAGAGCCGCCCATGGGAGCGGCGGTGAGCGTCACCTGGGTTCCGCTGGTAAAGTTAGCGCTGCAGGCTTGACCACAATCGATCCCAGCAGGGGTACTGCTGACCATCCCTTGGCCGGCGCCGGTGTTATTGACGCTGACCTGCACCATCGTCGCCCCGGAACCCGACGTAGAACCGGAGCCCATGCTCGCTCCTCCTCCACAACTGGAGAGAACCACCGATATCGATGTCAGACAGCAAGCGACAGCACAATCCCTTAGCCTCAACATGGAAGGGTACCTCACGAGCTTTGCAAGCTGCCCTTCGATGAGAACGATTCAACGCGGGTTGCCTCGTTGAGAAGGCGAAGTCGCGTAACTCATTGCTTGGCAAGGGAGATTGGGGTGTCTATTTCGAGATGGGTCTGGGAACCCGTATCCTTCCCGCGCTCCGCGTCAACCCGGCCCGTCGGCTTTAAGTTTGCTGGGACCCTTACATTTCTAGAATTAGACGCGAGAAGGGCCGGCCGGTGCATTGGGCACCGCCGAGCGCACGACCCACGTTTTCGCCTCGTTGCGAAGGACGGTTTGGCCCATCTCTTGGCACAGACCGTCGGATTTACTCCGTCCCCTTCTCGTTGACTGACTAGCGCTTTTGACAAGTGTTACGTTACAGGATACAGTCAAATAAGTGAGAATACGCAACTTCGCTCATAAGGGTCTAAAGAAGCTCTACTCGGAGGACATCGCGAAAGGCGTTCCGCCTGAAACGGCCGACAAGCTCCGCAAGATGCTGGCGTTTCTCGACGATATGCAAGACCCGGAAGAATTACGCTCGCTCGCGGCCTGGAAGATGCACACTCTGACCGGTGACCGCAAAGGCACCTGCAGCCTGAGCGTCACCCGAAACCGCCGCCTGACATTCTGGATCGACACAGCAGAGCGGGAAATCTGCGATGTGGACTTGGAAGATTATCATTAGAATATTTGCCGAACAAGAAGGAGAAGACGCAAATGCCCATGAAGAACCCTCCACACCCCGGAGATTTCATTCGGACGGAAGTTATCCGGCCTTCTGGCCTGTCGGTAACGGCGGCAGCCGTTGCGCTTCGAGTTTCGCGGCCAGCCCTGTCCAGCCTGCTGAATGGCAAAGCCGACCTCTCGGGCGATATGGCGCTCCGCATCGAAAAAGCTTTTGGGGTAAAGATGGACACGCTCATGCGGATGCAGGCCTCCTACGATATCGCCCAGACCCGCAAGCGTGAGAAGCAAATTCGCGTGCCGCGGATTCAAGCGCCTGCTGACATCCACGCGTGAACGATCCCGCTTATTGGGCGATGCCGGGTCCGCAGAGATTTCAGATCCGCCGCGTGTTCTATGCGAGAACGTTCAGCCCGCTGCTGTTTCCGTATACGCTTTCTAACAGGGCACTCGTGGAGTCCGAGGCGCTGGAAGAAGCGCTGCTCGAATTCAGCGTGCTGAGTATTTGCTGAACCAACTGGATCGATTGGGTCGCGGCGTTGGCCTCGTTTGTCAGCGTTGGCGTGGGAGCGGTTTTCAGGTCGTTTTGAAGGGTCGCAAAAGCAGATTCCGCGGTGGGTAGATCGCCCGCCGTGAGTGCGGTGCCAATCGCCGTCAGATCGGTAGAGAGTTGGGAACTGCTCGACAAAGTACTTCCGCCGGCCATCGCCGAGTTTTGGTAAAGCGTCTGCAAGGTCTGAAACGCCGACTGCGAGCCACTCAAGTCTCCGGATGCAAGACTGTTATGCAAGCTCTGCAATGCCTGCTTCAGTGGAGCGGAGTTGCTTGCCTGCAGAACGTACTGACCCAGGCCCGCCGCCGAAATCGGAGTGATTGACATTGCGCTACCTCCCGCGGGGCCATGAGCCGACTCCCGCTTGTCTGTACTATCGGCACCCACGTGCAAAACTTGAGAACGAACTTGCCCGCTAATCAGCTTGCCGCGCTCTAGGTAGTCGCCCGGCATTGTCCTTCCGTACAGTACCTTTAGTACCTGGGTCCTACCCCTCGCGGGGCCGTATAATCGAGGCGAAACCAGCATAAATCTGGCAAGGAGTGGGCAAAGCACACGTTGGATACTGCATTCGCATTGGCGATTTTCGCGCTGGGGCTGGCCTTTGGCAGCTTCCTGAATGTGTGCATCTATCGGCTGCCGAGGGATTTATCGGTCATTCATCCCGGCTCGGCGTGTCCCAAGTGCGCCCAGCCAATCCGCTTTTATGACAACGTTCCCATCCTGAGCTGGCTGATTTTGCGGGGACGTTGCCGCCGCTGCATGGCGCCAATCTCGCCGCGTTATCTCGTAGTTGAGTTGATCACCGCCGCACTGTTTCTCGCCTGCTACGCCTATTTCGGCCTCACCCTGGCCACGCTCAAGTACTGCACCTTCGGATTCCTGCTCGTGGGCCTCATCTTTACCGACGCAGAAACGCAGCTCCTGCCCGACAAACTGACGCTGCCAGGGCTGGTCGCCGGATTGCTGTTCAGCCTGGTGGTTCCGGTGAACGATCTGCTGTCGAAGATGCTGTTCGGCGTCATCTATCAGCCCGCGGCCGGCGCATCGAGCCCCTGGCTTTCGTTGCTGCAGGCGCTGATGGGCGCGGCAGTGGGAGCGTCGTTCATCTACGGCGCGGGAGCGATTTATCTGCGGGCGCGCGGCGTCGAAGGCATGGGCTTCGGCGACGTCAAGCTGATGGCGATGGTGGGCGCTTTCCTCGGAATCCAGCTAACCATCTTCACTTTGTTCAGCGCGTCGATCGTGGGCTCGCTGGCGGGACTGTGGACAGTGCTCGCAGTGTGGATCAAGCGCACTCGCCGACGCATGGTCCGCCATCACGAACCAGCAAACCTCGCGCGGCGTCATGGATGGGAGTCGGCCAGCATCGCGCTGCGCCGCTTCCCCATGCCATTTGGCGTGTTCCTGGGCAGCATGGCCATGGTGGCTTCGTTCTTCGGCAACCAGTTTTTTCGCTGGTACTGGAGGTTGCTATGAAGGTGCTCGGCAACCCCATCGTGGTTCGCATGGCGATCGTGCTGTTCGCCACCGGTTTCGCTTTCTGGATCGCAACACTATTGCTGCGACGGATGCGGCGTTTGCTCACCGAGGAATCTTTCGCCGTTGATGCGGCTCCCGACCTCGCGCAGTTCCCCATGCGCACTTACAACGCGGTGATTCAGCAACTGAAGCAGCAGAAACACGAATTGCTGAGCGTGCAACAGGTGGAGCGACGCCGGGCGAAAACCTCGGAAAACATCAGCGCGGCGGTGCTCTCGAACCTGTCGAGCGGAGTGCTGTTCCTGACCACGAACGGCTTGGCCCGCAATGCCAACACCGCAGCCAAAAACATTCTTGGATTTGCTTCGCCCGTGGGCATGAGTGTCAGTGAAATTTTTCGAGGAGCGAAGTTGAGTTCCTCTTCCTCTCGCGGCTCATCGGAAACATTGGCAACCGCGGTGCGCGCAAGTTTACAAACGCCCAGTTTGCTACACCAAGGCCCGTCGCGAAGCGTGGAAGCGGACTACATCACACCGTCAGGTGAGCAACGCATTCTCGAAATCACGATCTCTCCGGTGTTCACGCCTTCGGGTGAAACCCTGGGTGCAGCTTGCCTGATCACGGACAAAACAGAGTTTGCCACCATCCAGCGGCTGCATGAATTGCGCGGAGAAATGTCGGCCGAGATGGCGCTGGCGCTGCGCAGTTCGGTGGCCACGATTTCGAGTTACGCGCAGCAACTGTCGGTCAGCCGCGATCCCACGATGGTGCGCCAGTTGGCCGTCGACATCGTTTCTGAAGCAGCCGACCTGGATCACACCATTGGCGGTTTTCTCGCGGGCGCAAAAGCCGCAAAGGCTGCCGGAGCTTGAGTTCAATCAACGCCGAGTGCCCGTAAAGATGAACGGGCCGCGGCACGGAGGATGAAACAACCATGAAACGCGTCACATACGTCTGGATTGCAGGAATATTTCTAGCGGGAATGATGGCTTCGTACGCCAGCGCCCAAGATTCGACCACACCGCAGCAACCGTTGGGCGATTACGCCCGCGCCCAGCGCAAAGACAAGAAAACCGCGCCGGTAAAACAGTTCGACAACGATAATCTGCCGATGGACGATAAGCTCAGTGTGGTGGGCGGCGCAGCATCGACGAGCGATAGCAGCGACACATCGCAAGCCGCGACCAATAGCGGAGCGGACGCGGGCCAGTCCGACAAGAAAGCCGACAGCAAACCGCCCTCCATCCAGCCGGGTCAATCGCCGGAGGACCGCCAAAAGACCTACGACGCGTGGAAAGACAAGCTCGCCGCACAGAAAGACAAAACGGACCTGCTCTCCCGCGAACTGGACGTCGAGCAACGCGAATATCAACTGCGCGCGGCCGCCATGTACGCCGACGCCGGCAACCGCCTGCGGAATTCTGGCGAATGGGACAAGGAAGACGCAGACTACAAGAAAAAGATCGCGGAAAAGAAAAAGGCAGTCGACGACGCCAAACAGCAAATGGATGACATGCAGGAAGAAGCTCGCAAAGCGGGAGTTCCCTCTTCAGTTCGCGAGAGCACCGCGGACCAACCGTAGTACGGCTCGTCACTAAGTCATTCGAAAAGCCCTCGCCATGCTCGAGGGCTTTTTCACACCCTACGTTTTGGAGCTGTCCTTCACTCGAGTCTCGACCTCAACGGGACAAGGAATATCCCAGTCGCGCAAGCACAGGTCCGGCGTGCTGCTCAATCAACTCGACCTGCGCCGGTGACAACTTCGAACGCCACCCCTGCACCAAACCCTCGCCGATAAAACGCCCCTTCACCGAGGCCTTTACTGGTTCGCGTTGTTCTTTCTCCCGCATCTTCTCCAAGGAACTGTTGGCGACCGAGCGCTGAATAACTTCGGCATCGGCGTCGACCCCGAGGAAGTTCGCCATTCGCGTAAACTCCGCTACCGGGTCCCGCTTTAGCTCTTCAAATCGCACCAGCAGGAAGTTGGGAGTCGCGGCCAGAGAAGAATCCAGCCAGCTAGTCACATTGTCTTGCCATGGCCCGAAGCCGCTCACCGCCGTGGTGAGGAAGTGCTTCACGAATTCATCCTGGTCGCCGTAGAAGAACTCCAAGTTCGTCAGATAGACGAATTCGGACAGCACCACATCCCTGACGTCACGCACCAGGTAAATGGCCTTGTGATAGTGTTTCCAATCGCGGTACTGCTCGTGCGTAGAGATAAGTTTGCCGCCGCCTGGCAGAACTCGCTTCCCCAAAGGGTGCTTGGAGACGCCACGCAATGTGGCATCCACGACCCTGAATCCGGACTTCTCCCCGGTAAGGATTTCGAACAGGGTGTGCCGACACCAGGTCATCCCCGACCGGGGATAAGCAGCGATAAAAACGTCCTCGGGACGGAAGCCATGATGCCGGTACCAGATGATGGGAAGGCGCAGCGGTGTCCGCGATAACATACGCCGCAGTTTTCGCAGCGGAGTAGTCGGCCTGCGCGGTTTCTTCTCGCCAGTCTGCGGTCTCTCACTTGAAGTCTGAACTTCCACCGTCATCTCCGCTGTCCTCTCAGGCTGTTGATGCCGTCGCGCATGCCTTTAGACGCTTTGCTGCTGCACCATCTTAATACCTCGGGCCTATGCACAAAAAGCGGGTGGCCCGTCCTTCTCGCGTTCTTTCCGAGAGGGCGCGGCTCTTGACTAAGACCCTGGGACGACTTAAGTCCGAATCCGGGTAGAGACGGGAAGTTCCCCGACCTTCCTGGCGGGCGGCCTGCCCGCTCCAACCAAGAACCTGAATCAAGTATAAGCGAGGGGTGCCCCATTCTTTCCGCGTTCGTTGCGGAAAGGGTGGGAAGCGAGAATGCCACCAGCTCTTCGTCCAAGAGAAACAACTGAGAACCAAGAACCAGCAACTGACAACGGGTTTCCGTTCGCCCTGGTTGCGGCGGGAGGCGGGTGGCCCATGCCTATCGCGTTTTTTGCGAAGGCTGGGGTGCTTAGCTCGAGCCGCGAGAACGAAACCATAAATTGATCGAGCGGCGTTCTGGATTGAGCCCAATCAGCGACACCCAAGCCCCGGCCTCCTCGAAGTCGGGCCTATTTCTGTTTCTACCTTCAGGATTTCTCACGGCGTATAGATGAAAGCGTGGGCGCCAGTTTCGGTTCCCAATGTCAATTTCGCCATCATAAATCAAGGCGTAATCTTGAAAACCACCCCGCAACCGAAAGTATGGTCACCTCCATAGCACTTAGTATCTCCGGCCTGACTAGCAACTCCATACAAGTTGCCTCCTCGGTCGAGCGTTACACCTGCCCATGGGAACGCTCCATCGTTACCGCCGGTAAACGCGTGTAGCACGGTTTCCTTGCCCGCCGGGTCCAGTTTGAATACCACTCCGCAGCCGTCTGTATTGCAGGTTGTGCCACCACTGTACGTCGTGCCGTAGATATTTCCGGCGGCATCCAGCACCAATGGACCGGCCATTGGCTCGCTTCCGTCGGCACAGTTCTTAAGCGCGCAAAACGAGTACATAACCGTTTCGCTCCACCCTCCGCCGGTCATCGGGGACAGCTTAAAAACCACGCCGCACCCGTTTCCACCGCACTGCTCGACATTGCCTCCAAACGAGGTTGTCCCGTATAGATTCCCCGATGAGTCTTCGACCAGAACGGAAGCCGGACCGCTGCCATCGACAGTGCCGAAATTGTACAGAGTGCTTTCGTTCCCTTTGCTGTCCAGTTCGTACGCTACTCCCCCTTGCCTCTCGCCTCCACTGGCCGCTACCCCAAAAAGGTTGCCACTAGCATCGCGGATAAGCCCCGGATAGGGAGTAAGTCCGTCGGAACAATTTGTCAGGGAGCAGAAGTTGTACAGGACGGCCTCATTATGTTCCGGGTCAATCTTGAATATAGTCCCTCCTTCCTCATGAAGGCCGCCACTGTAGGTCGTGCCGTATACGTTTCCTTCGTCGTCCCTGACTAAACGTGCTTCTGGAAATCCCCCGTCGGGTTCTCCCTTGAAGTTGTAGAGCGTGACCTCGTTGCCTTCGTCGTTCAGCTTAAACACGACCCCACAACGTTCAAGGGAGCACTTAGTATGGTCGCCGCCTACCACGGTCGTCCCGAAGAGGTTGCCAGCTTTATCACGAATCAGCCCCGCATCCGGGAATCCTCCGTTTTTAATATCGAAGCTGTGCATCCACACTTCGTTGCCATTCTTGTCCATCTTGAACGCGGTACCACAACTTTCGGAGGTGCACCCAGACCCCCCCGTGTTGGTGGTGCCGTAAAGGTCGCCATTGGAAACCCGCACCAGCGCGCCAAGAGGAACCGCGCCGTCGTTGGGTGCGCCGTGAAATGTATGCAGCACCTTGAACGTCTGCGCTTGAACTGATAGAGTCGCGGTGATCGCCAGCGCCAGCACCTGCATGCCCAAAGTCCAACCGCGGTTCCGCAGTGGATTCGCCATCACACCCTCACTCTTGAACGTAACCATCCTAGCCGTACGCCGTTCAGTGTCAATGGGACCTTCGTACCAACATAGTCCGAGCCTCTAGCGGCCAGAAAATCACATCAACTGTTCCACAACAACCCAGACGTTGTACTTCGAGCCGGAATTGTCACCACCGGGTTGAACTGAAAATTTGATGGGTTTTCCTGCCCTTGCACGAATGGGAAATTCTCCAAAAGCACTCCCCCGAATTGTGGATTGCAGCGCTACGTTATACGCTCCGCAACAATTCACTCCGGCTGCATCCACAAATTGAAGCCCTCCATACCAAAATTCACCCGTGGCTCCGGGTACGGTCAAGACCATGACAACGGAAACGCGGAACGTCCCCCACTGTGGAGGAGTGTAGAGCGTGACCGGCTTCATCTCGTGCGTCTGACCCAGCCGCTCGAACGTTGCAACGATCTTTGGGGACGTGAATTTTCTTGAGGCATTTTGCCCGAGACTGCTCGACCATGAACCGAACAGCACCACCAACAAACAGCACGTAACGTTGCGCATAATCGCCTCCTCCCCGAAAGCGGGCGCAATCTTACCACGAAAATTGACGGAAAAAGAGCCGGCACAAACTCACAGATTCCCACGGAGTATCAGCTTCAGCGCAGTCCCGCTTTCCCGATTCGGAACAAGTTTCGAACTCCACTTTCTTTCTCCTTGAATTCGACCTGCCACTTCCGATAACATTGATGCGCAGATGTTATCTGCAAGATAACCTTAGGATCTTTGACAACCTGGTCACCGGAGACGCCCTTATGTGCCGTCATCCTGAAGCCCCGCGCCTTCTCCAGCGGGGCGAAGGATCTCGCGCGTGGTATTTCCAGCCCTCAGTAGCAAGAAATACCGCCCGTAACTCCAATGTTTCCAAGATTTTGCCTCTAACTACCTTTAGAACCATAGATCTAGCGGGACGAAAAATTTCCGGTCGTTTGTTTTCTAGATTTTGCGGGAAAATGAGAGTTTTTTTTGAGGTATTTTCTGCACCAGAATATGTGCAAATCACCTGGCTCCCGAATCGACACCGAGGCCGAGACAAAGCCCGGCTAGCCGGGCGAGGACGCCCCTCCCCATTACTCCCTGCTAGCTTTGCCAGCGGAGGTTTTGAATCTGCTTGAGGTGGTGGCGGCCGTGGACCCAATGAAACTTTCGCCACTGGCGCGCCGTCAACGGTCCGAGGACGGGATGATCGAGAACCCGAGTTCGCTTGCCGACGCGGGATTCGCATTGCGCAATGACCGCGTCCATGGCCGAGATCCGCGAGCCGATTTCGGCGGCCACTTCTTCTACCGACATCCCCCGAGGCTGGGCATGTTTCGGCGCCTGTCGACCGTTTGGCATGTGTCCCAATCCTATGACCACCGAGGTCCTCACGCGATCCCTCAGCGTCCGCCTCCGCACCTGCGGTTGACCTGCTTGCAGGCAACGCTCGAATGCTTTCGTAGTTCCCGTGTAGGTGAGATAAAGGTGCTCCAGAATTTCGGCGGCGCACCACTTCCCTTTCGGATGACGCCGCAGCTCTTCAGCGGTCATGCCCTCGGTAGCGGACGCGATCGCATCCTGTAACCTTTGGAGGTACGCATCCATCGATGAACCTCGTTACTCCTTCTAGTAGAATCGATGGCGGCGTTCACGGTTGCAAAATCTCTTCCAACGGATGGTGCTATGAAACAGTTGCTGATGGGGATGCTGGCGCTGGCATTATTGACCGTGGCAGGATGTTCGTCGCAGCCCGCAACGCCTGCCCAGACCGAGAAACCGCAACCCAAAGCCGCAGACCTCGAGACCGGCCGCTATGCCTTTCAGAAGCTCTACATCGCGGCGCGCGGCTGGGCACGCGATGCGCAACCGTTCCGCCTGGAATCGCAGCCCACAGCGGATTCGAAGGGCAAAGACGGCAAGTCGGCGGTGTGGCGCGCCTCGTTCGCATCTCCAGTGGGACGCGGCGTGAAGCCGTATGTTTGGTCGGGCACGGATGCGCAAGATGCTCCGTCGCGGGGGATCTCTCCCGGCAACGAGGACAATTACAGCCCAACCAACGCATCGACTCAGATATTCGACATCGGCTTTCTGAAGATCGATTCGGACAAAGCTTTTGAACTCGCCCAGCAACACGGCGGCGACAAACTGTTGGAGAAGGCTCCGGACACTCCAATCCTTTACGTGCTGGAGTGGAATCACGCCACCAACATGCTCATCTGGCACGTGATCTACGGAACCAGCCGCGACGATGCCAAACTCATCGTCGACGTAAATGGCACCACGGGAGAGTTCATCCGGGTAGAAAAGTAAGCTTACGGTTTCGATTCGGTCTTCGCCGAGGTTTCGTTCTTCGCTTCGGCCCGCTTTAATTTCTGCAGCGCCTTGCGCGCTTCCTTGGCATACGGGCCCCCGGGCAGGATCTTCAGATACTCCTCGTAGTGCGGGATGGCCTGGTCCGGCTGATCCAGCTTCTCGTAGCACTGCGCCATCCGGAAATTGGCGACTGCATCTTTCTCTTTCCACATCAGCGCGTCCTGATAGCGGGCCAGCGCGGCTTTGTAGTTTTTGAGTTTGAAGTAATAGTCTCCAACCTCATCATCCTTCATCGCGCGGTACGGGTTCCAGGGATGCATCTCCTGCACGTCGCCAGCGGGCTCGTCTTCGGGGTTGGTGTCGACCACGCCGCTGTCGGGATGATTCTTGGCGTCATCTTTGGGCGGGCTTATGTCGTCGCGCGTGTCGCGGCTGGAACTCTCTCCGGCTTCAGTTGGCACGGCTGAACGCGGAGGAGCCTGATTCTGCCCGGGCTGGTCTTGATTTTGATCAGGCTGCTGTTGCTGCTGCGCAACCGCCCACCCTCCCAGGAAAAGGGAGATCAGGGTAATAAAAACAAACCGACGCATAGATAGATTTTAACGCTTTGCGGGGGGAAATGCTGCTCGCGTAAGCCTTCATCAAAGACAAAAAAGCAGGCCGTTCCGGGGGAGGGAGCGGCCTGGGTTGGCGAAGTCCTCCGGGGAGGAGGGTGAAACTTGTTTAGAGCGACGGCCCAGTCGGCTGGTTTGCCGCCGAGGTCGGGCTCGTGCCCGCGCCCGTGTTAGTCATCAGGCGCACATCCACGCGGCGGTTCTTAGCCCGGCCGGCTGCGGTCTTGTTTGAATCGACGGGCTTGTCCTTGCCCAGCCCGATTACATAAATCTTGTATGCGGGAATGTTGCGCTCCGAGGCCAGATACTGAATCACAGCATCGGCACGGCGCTGGCTGAGCCCGTAATTGTATTCGGAGTCGCCCACGGAATCGGTCGCGCCCTCCACGGTCAGGATGTAACCCTTAGTGTTCGAAACATCGCTGGCAAGCTGATCCAGCGAGGCCTTGGCGTCCTTGGTCAAGTTGTCTTTATTGAAGCCAAAGTGCACCGCGGTCTCGGTCACGACGCGATAGTTGTCGAGGTTGGCAACTGCGTTCTGCAATGAATCCACGCGGTGAACGGCATTATTGGCCGAGGTTTGCGCCTGGTCGGCCTGCTGACCGGCTGCCTGTGCTTTCTGGTCTGCGTTGCTGGCTTGCGTTTGCACCTGCTGGATTCCGGCCTGGGCGCGTGCGTCGACGTCCTTGATATCCTTCGAATTCTTAGCGGTCAGATCGTCCAGCTCATTTGTCTTATTGATCAGCGGCGTGGTCTCTTGACGGACATAGTTCTTGCTGGCGCATCCGACCGAGGCCGCCATGCTCACCGCCAGCAGAAGGGTTAACGAAGTGCGATTCATATTGGGAGACGCTCCTTTTTCTCTCTTATAACCGGGATTCTAGAATCTGATTCTGGACTTGTTTGATGCCTTGCTGAATCCCGGGGTTCAAACCTGTGTTGATCCAGACGCGATCATCGTCAGATTCCTGAGTTCATCTGCCGTGCGTCCGCATTGTACTTGAGCACGAGCGGTGCCAACCTGGAACGGAAAGGGACTGTGTCGTAAGTGGTTGCTGTGGCATGGGTTATAGGTTTGAGATCATGGTATGAGAGCCGAATGAGGAAACACAGACATCAAAGATTAAGGAAATTTTTATACGGTGCTGGCCAGGGGTGCGCTTTCGATCAGGACCCAAGTCCGAGCAGATTCGCTCTCGCCTACAGTGATTCCTGTAGTAGTTGCTGCCGATCTAATCTGCGCGAGAAACCTTTCCGTGAAGACAAGTCCGGGGAACCGTTGATCTTGTCCGCGAGGCGAAGTATACGATGATTCGCCGCCTCGCCTGCAGCCAAGCGAGAAGCTTTCTGGCTAAGCGAATTATGCGTGCACAAATCATCGGCTGCCGTTTCTTGGTCTAATTCAGAACCGGATCGCATCTGCAAACTCTAATAAAATAGAGATACTCGACCATCAATGGACCTCGCTGCCAAAATCCGTACTTTGCCTGCCTCTGCTGGCGTGTATTTGTACAAGAACGCCGAGGGTGAGGTCATTTATGTGGGCAAGGCGAACAATCTACGCAGCCGGGTCAGCTCATACTTTCGCGATGGACGTCTCGAGGATGCGAAAACCGACACGCTGGTGCGCGAGGCGGTGGATGTTGACTATATCGTCGTCGCCAACAATAAAGAGGCACTGGCGCTTGAGAACCACCTCATCAAACAGAAGCAGCCGCGCTTTAACATTCTGCTGCGCGATGACAAAACCTATCCCTACGTGAAGCTGACGTTGGGCGAGCGTTTTCCGCGGGTTTATGTCACGCGGCGTCTGCGAAAAGACGGAAGCTCCTACTACGGCCCGTATTTTCCGACGAGCCTTGCCTATCGCATCGTGGATTTGATTCACCGCCATTTTCTGATTCCATCCTGCAAAGTCGACCTTGGCCATTTTCATCCGCGGCCGTGTTTGCAGTATTACATCGGACGATGCCTGGGACCTTGCGTGCAGGGACTCACGACGCCCGAGGCTTATCAGGAAGCGGTGCGTGACGTGAAGTTGTTTCTCGAAGGCCGGCCGACGGATCTTTCGCATTCGTTGCGCGAGCGCATGGCCAAGGCGGCTGAGGCAGAGGAGTATGAGCGGGCGGCGAAGTATCGCGATTTGATTTCGACGGTGGACCAGTTGCAAGAGAAGCAGCGGATCGCCGCAGTCGAGGGCGACGATGCCGACGTCTTTGGTTATCACTACGAAAACGACATGCTGGCGGTGAACCTGTTTCACATGCGCGGCGGGCGTGTGCTGGACCGTCGTGAGTTCTTCTGGGAAGAACTGCCGGAGTTTGGTGTGGACGAAACTGTGTGGGACCGGCTCCCCGACCCGGTGCCGGGTCAAAGACCCGGCACCACACAATCATCGCCATTTCGTCCCGGCGAATTCTTCTCCGCCTTGCTGAAACAGCTCTACATCGGACAGCCGTATGTACCGCGGAACATTTACGTTCCGGTGGAGTTCGAGGATCGCGAAACGCTGGAGGAAGTGTTGTCCGAGCAAATCGCGGCCGAGGGCGGCCGCGCTACGCGGGTTCACATTGTCGTCCCACTGCGCGGCGAGAAACGCTCGCTTCTGGATCTCGCGGGCAACAATGCCAAACAGTCGTACGACCAGCGCTTCCGGATAATGAAGCCGAACACGAAAGCGATTCAAGAGGCGCTACAAGATGCGCTGGGCGTGCCGGAGCTGCCGCGGCGCATCGAGTGCTTCGACATCTCGCATATTCAGGGCGCGGAGACGGTCGCTTCCATGGTGGTCTGGGAAGATGGCCACATGAAAAAGTCTGACTACCGCAAGTTCATTATCCGCACCGTCGAGGGCGTGGATGACTTCGCCTCCATGCGCGAGGTGGTAACGCGCCGTTACAAACGCGTGCAGGAAGAAGAGAAGCCGATGCCAAGCCTGGTGCTGATCGACGGCGGACTCGGTCAACTGCACGCCGCCGCTGAGGCACTTGCGTTGCTCGAAATTATCAATCAGCCGCTGGCTGCGATTGCTAAGCGCGAAGAAATCATTTATGTGTTCGGACAGGAAAGTGAACCGGTCGTTCTCGACCACCATTCTCCGGTGCTGCACCTTATCCAACTGATTCGTGACGAAGCTCACCGTTTCGCCGTGACCTTCCATCGCAAACGCCGGCAGATGCGTGATCGTTCGACAGAATTGCTGGAAATCCCGGGCGTGGGCGCGCGAACGACTCGGCGTTTGCTGGAGCATTTTGGAAGCGTGCAGGCGGTGAAGCAGGCCGAAGCCGCGGCTCTATCCTCTGTAGTCACGCGCGCTCAGGCAGAGGCAATTCTGGAACACTTTCGGAAGTAACAACATCTTAAAACGCAGAGTGCGCTGAGAACTTCCGCAGAGTACGCAGAGACAACGATTTTCTCCGTGGCCTTTCTTTGCGCACTCTGCGTTTTAAGGTTTTGGGGCAGGCGAAGAATTCCCCATATCCATCACGACTTTCCAGCTGCCGTCTTTCTGCTTCTTCCAGATGCTGGCGTACTTGCCGTACTCGACCGTGGACTTGCCGTCTTTGTCTTTGGAACGAAATTCGAAAGTTCCGTACGTATAGCCTAAGTCGCCAGAGGCGGCCATATCGGCGAAAACCGGGGTCCAAGTCAGATGGTTGTTTTTGTCGTCGAGAAAGCCCATGGTCTTCACAATACTTTCCTTGCCGCGAAACATATCTGCTCCATTTGGCAGTTCGACGGCGTCGTCCGCGTAGTAGGACATATATCCCTGCGAGCCGCGCTCCGCCGCGGCTTTCATGAAGTCGGCTTCGAGCTGGATCAAAGTATCCGCGCCAGCCTTGGCATCTGCAGACGCAGACGTACAAGGAAAAATGATTGCCCCCAGAAGTATGGCGGCAAACACTGTTAACAGGAATTTCATGAAACCTCCTTGGGATAAGAGCGACAATTTTACCCGAGCGGCGATCGACCAGCGATACCGTCATCCTGCTAAACTAGCGTTTCGTCCCATGAGAACGCTCCTTCTTGCCTTGACTCTCAGCGCCGGGTTTGTGCTGCAGTCTGCATTCGCACAAGACTCGAACGCTCCGACCCCACCCGCTCCGCAACCGAACTTGGCCACTCCGCAAGAAAAGCATCTGCGCAACGTTCGCCAGCTCACCTTCGGAGGCCAAAACGCCGAAGCCTACTTCTCGGCCGACGGCAAAAAGCTCATCTTCCAATCCACGCGCGACAACCTGCAATGCGATCAGATGTTCACCATGAACGTGGACGGCTCTGACGTGCGCATGGTCTCCAACGGTAAGGGAAAAACTACTTGCGGCTACTTCTATCCTGACGGCAAAACCATTCTCTATTCATCCACATATTTGACGGACGCGCAATGTCCGCCTCGGCCCGACTTCTCCAAGGGATACACGTGGGCCGTGTATCCGGGGTTCGATATCTTCGCCGCCAATCCGGATGGCTCCGGCCTGATGCAACTCACCGACGCGCCGGGTTACGACGCCGAGGCCACGATCTCGCGAAACGGCAAGCACATCGTCTTCACTTCCATGCGCAACGGCGACCTCGACATCTACGTCATGGACGCGGACGGCAGACACGTAAAGCAGCTCACTCACGAACTGGGATACGACGGTGGCCCATTCTTTTCGCCTGATGGAAACCACATAGTCTATCGGGCGTATCATCCGGTGGGCGCGAAACAAATTGCCGAGTACAGAGATTTGCTGGCGCAGAACCTGATCCGTCCGACGTCGCTTGAGATTTGGGTCATGGCGGCCAGCGGCCGTCACAAGCGCCAAGTCACGAAGTTGGGCGCGGCCAGCTTTGCTCCATCGTACTTCCCCAATGGCAAGCGCATTATTTTCTCCTCCAATCTGGGTTCGACCGGCGGCATGGGCAACTTCGAGCTTTACGCCATCAACGTGAATGGCACAAACCTGGAGCAAATCACCTACAGCCCGGGCTTTGACGGCTTCCCCATGTTCAGCCGCGATGGCAAGAAACTGGTGTGGGCTTCCAATCGCAATGCCAAAGCGCCGCACGAGACCAACATCTTTATCGCCGACTGGGTGCGCTAAACAGTAACCTCAACAACTGGGACGGAAGTTCTCGGCCTTCCGATTGCCCTTCCGGGCACTCCCACTCGCATCGCGCGCCGTATAATAGCGCTTCGCATGCAACCTTGGATGAAATCTCGCCAGTGGATGATCACGGGCGCGCTGCTGGTTCTGGTACTGGCTGCTGTTGTCGGGTTCATTCTGACCGGCGATTTGGGCGCACCCGAGGCGCAGAATCCGCATCCGCGTAAGACTCCGCTGGTGGATGAACGACCGCTGTCGACTGCCCGCAATGTCGCCAAGCTGGCTTCCGATTGGGACGAGAAGCGGTTCGCAGATCAGGCGCTGCGCCTCTCCGATAACGAAGTTGACCTTGCCTTCGAGGACGCGCTCCGCGACGCTGCGGACCATCCCGCCCAACCCACGCCCGAGACCCGCGAACTCTACGCCCATGTAACCCAGGCTGAAGTAAATGTAAAGGCCGATGAGGATCGTCTTAATCAATTGAAGAAGCAGCTTGCGACGGCCAGCAGCGCGCATCAGGACGCTGTGCAGCAGCAAGTTGATTTGGCCCAGGCTCAACTGGATCTCGATCAGGACGAACTGGACGATGCCAAAGGAGACTTGGCCAGGTCAGGAGCCGATCCGCTCAGCCGCATTCAGCGCCAGCTCAAAAGGCACAAAGAAACCGAACACGGAACCGCTTCCGTGACTGCTGTCACACCTGAAACCGCCGCCGCAGGCTCGAACCTGCTCGCGCAGTCCACACGATGGCGCGCCCTGCGGGGAAGCGCGATGCCGTTGCAGCAAGCCAGCGACGAGACCGTCCAAGCCGAAGCCGCACTCAGCCGCGCTCACGATTCTTTAGAAAAACAAGTCAACGCGGAGAAGGCGAACAAACGCTCGACTTCCCCGCCCGCTGCGAATGGATCCAATCCCAGCACAGCCGCATCGAACACGTCCTCAACCGCGCCCACCGACGTCGCTTCGTTGCGCCGCTTTTCTGACGATCAGAAGAATCTTTCCGATTTCGACAAGCGCATTCAAGACGAGCAGGAGTTGGGAACCAATTACGGCAGCTGGATCGCGCTTGTCAAGTCACAACAGCGCGCCGCATTGCACGGCATGATCCAGTCGGCGCTCTGGATCCTTCTCATCATCCTGCTTGGATATCTCGCCGACCGCTGGATCGAGCACATGCTGACCGAGAAGGTCGCGGAAGGCACGCGCCTGCACACTCTCCGCGTGGTTATTCGTTCCTCGGTGCAGGCCGTCGGCTTGCTGCTGGTGCTCTTAGTCGTGTTTGGCGTTCCGAGCCAGATGCCGACCATCCTTGGCCTGGCTGGCGCTGGAATCACCGTGGCCATGAAAGATTTCATCGTGGCTTTCTTCGGCTGGTTCGTGCTGATGGGAAAGAACGGACTGCGCGTCGGCGACTGGGTCGAAATTAACGGCGTAGCCGGCGAGGTGGTCGAGATCAATCTGCTGCGCACCGTGTTGCTTGAGACCGGCAACTGGACCGAGACCGGCCATCCCACTGGCCGCAAAGTAGCTTTCGTAAACAACTATGCGATCGAGGGCCACTTTTTCAACTTCACCACCACGGGTCAATGGCTCTGGGACGAACTTAAACTTTCCGTGCCGTCGGACCAGGATCCCTACCCGCTGCTCGATGCCATTCAGAAGGCGGTCGTGAAAGAGACTGAAGCCAACGCCGACGCGGCCGAAAAAGAGTGGAAGAATAACGCCAGCCAATACAAAGTGAGCTCAGTTTCAGCCGCGCCAACCGTGAACTTGCGACCAACCCCCGCGGGCGTGGAGATTCATGTCCGCTACATCGCGCGCGCGCAAGAGCGCTCCGCAATCCGCGCCCGCCTGAATCAGGCCCTGGTAGAACTGATGCATCACCGCGACGAGGACGACAAGCAGAGCATGTCCGCGGCAAAATAAGGCCGTCCCGCAGGACAACACGACGACTACATCGACTCTCTCGAGTCTGTTTCGGATGTTTTCTATCCCCGCAGAAAACTTGCGCTATGCGAGGACATGAACTGCTTAACATCGCTCTTCTTTTCCTCGTGCCATTGTGTGGATTCGCGCAAATCAATGCCAGTGGCCAAATCGGCTGCAGGGAGGAACAGCGAGCAAGTGTTGATCATCCGAATTTGCAGTTCGTTGTAGTGGCCGCGCCCGATGCGATCAAACAATGGAGAACTCGACCGGTTACTGCCTTTGATGGCTTCGATGCCGTGAAATACGGCTTCATCCGAGCAGAATTCTATCGCTGACACGTGCCCGTCCCAGGACGTGAGGATTTTGACGGCACAACCAGCTCGAAGGACCGGTTGGTGCTCGCCATTCGAGTTGTGAATTCTGCTGGTGAACGCTGGTTTGAACTTACCGCTCGAGAAGAAGCCGAAGATCAACTCTACATTCAGCCGCTCGATCAGAATGATGAGAGCGATGCAGAAGATACGAGTGGACAATCCAACTCAAGCCCTAAGTCTGACGAAATGGCCGGATGGATTAACATCCAACTCGCCACACCTGACGCGGGATTGCCGTTGTTCATTCTTAAGTATCAGCACAACGATCTCGAAGTGTATTCGGCTAGTTCGTTGGAGAACAAGTTGCTTGTTGACTTGCGCACAAGCACGCCGCAGACCGTCAACTCGGTGAGTTGCAGGTCTTTTGAGTCGATTGGCGGCGCGTGCTCCGGCCGAGACGAGGGCAGCGAGGGCAGTGACGCATTGCAATGTCAATGGGACGCCAAGGCTAGCGACTTCCGCTGCACTATGACCACCCCCTACGGCAGCGTTTATGCGGAGCGCCGGGCGCAAGGAGATTTTTACTTGTTATCGGACAAGCCGGCAAGCGCTGCTTCCGAGTCTGCGGAATCGGTCCAAAGTCTGCGCGATCTTGCGTTCCTTGTCCGCAACAACAATACAAACCAGACCGAAGGAGTGCCGGTCTCTGGTCTTGGACCTACAACCATGCTTGAGCACTTCAAAGACCTGCTGCCCGGATCCGACGTATTTGTCTTTGCCAGCCCAGGCGCGGGCGAGATGTGGAATGCACACCTATCATTAGTCACCATCGATGCTCGGGGAAAATTCGATATGCAGGCAATCCCCAAGTGGGGCATTGCCGGTGAAGAGACCGACGAGTACAAGACCAACGAGTCCAAAGATATTGTTCCCATCAAACCAGGTGATTCGTGTTGTAACGATAACTTTGTTCCCATCGGCGCCGATGACACGTATCGCACGCACGTCTTGGAGCAACGGCCGGGCTTTCGCGCTTTCGACGCAATCTTGACGGTTGCATCGGAGAAGTCGAATCCGGTCCATGTTGTTTACTGGGTCGGGCTCGAAGGCGTCGATGGAAAAATTGTGGCCAACGCTGTGCGCCTCGCAGGTGAGAGTTGGATGTATACAGGATGCGGCCAGCAGTATAGGGAAGGCACTGCCAGGTTTATTCGAAGGAAGGCCGGTGTGGCTGAGGCTACCGTCGAGGTACAGGGACGGTACAATCCTGAGAGCTCAACCGCCTTCCCTCCTGATTATCCCACCGAAGGGCCAAACTGCCTGTGGACCGATTTCTTACATTGGAAAGCGGGCGCTGGCTTTCGCGTGCGCAAGGTGGGCGAGGACTGCAAGACGCCACACGAGGACATCAAGATCAGCGACGATGGAATTTTAACTGCACCAGGAACGAAGTAATTGAATAACGCGGAGTCGTCTAATTTACTTCGTCAAACACTTCGGTCGCGCAAACTCCAGCGGAAGTCTGCAGCAGCAAGCGATAACTCAGCTGATGTTTGCGCCAAAATTCTCGTGGCAGCCAGGCCCGCAGCTTAGTTTCTGAAATGAATTCGGTTTTGAGCGGGCTATAGTCGCCCGGGTATTCTGGATCAAGCACTGCAACTACGCGGTCGTCGGGTCTGAAGTTTTCGCCTTCAATCTCCACTATCTGATACTTAGGGCTGTGGGCGTCCATGAGCGGAATTAGAAATGGAGCGACGGAATTGATGGCTGCCGCCTTGGGAGCGACTTTTTGTGAAGGAGCAGGCGAAACCTGAATTTCTGCAGGCTCGGAAACTTTCAGGGTGTTGTCATCCGTCACCCACACGCGAATGGGCTCGTTGCTTGCGAAGGGGCCAACGGTAAGCAAATAATACGGAATTTTCGCCTGTAATTCCTGCGGCGAAATGAAGTCAGCGTCACCACCGCCGAGTCCCATTTCCACTGTGGACGCAGTGCCAAACACCGCGAGTGATTCTTCGGTGAACCCTCTGCCTCTCAAAGTGACTTTCACATCATCTCTTTTCGCGGCGTCTGCGCGAACTGAGGATGGCTCAACCGAACTAATCACCGGACTCTCTTTGCTCGCAACATAGAGCTCCTGCTGCGGTGTTAGCTTGGACAAGGCGTTAGCGTCCATCTCGAAGGATGCGTCTTGACCCACTAGACCGTAGAGGGCAGGCTTCAGCAAATATGCAGACGGAACCGTGACCTTAATATGCCGCAGGTCGACAGGCTCAGTGTTCAGATAGTCGCGAAAAATCCAGCGGTATTCTTCGGTGGTCTCGTCCTTTTCGACTAATATCACCTTCATGTCAGGTGGCAAGTCTCGACCGGTCGCGATCACATCGGTCACATCGCCGCCTTCTACCAATCGGATCGGCAGCCCTTCCAGTTCGGCCTTGCCCGATGATTCGCTGGTAGTGTTGCCCACCACTACCGGAGAAACGGTGCTTCCAAAAGAGGGTCCGGAACAAGGGTTGTCGATACAGAGCTCAGGCAGTTCGGCGTCATAGATTGCGAGGCTGAGCATCTCTGGTGTAGTCGGATAAGGTTCGTCAGGGTCCCAGATGATCTGCCCATCAGTCTTCACCGGAACTGCGGTCCGGAAAAGACGCTTGGGACGGTCCCAGGCTTCCAGCCACGCCGCGCTAACACCGTCAACGCTAGGAACGTGGTAGATCAGCCTCATACCATTCGTTGTATCTTCGAAGTCGAGTTTAGGATTAAGTTTCGCGCAACCGTTTGCCGCAGTCTGCCCCACCATCGGGCAAGCCGCTGCGAGAATCAAGATCAACCGCGCCGATCGACGGAACATACCAAAATTTTAGGAGCGAGTGAATCGCGCAGTCGAGCACGGTCCCTCAACTCTGCGCACCGAAGTAATATGCCTCTGTCGGATGGAGACAGTTTGAATTTGTTAGCCCGTTTTTGCAGTCTTCCGCGCTAGCGCCAGCGCACCCTTCACCGGGTCAATCACCGTCGTATTCAGCGAAGCTTGCGGGTAAGCGCTGCGAACGCCCTTGTCGAAAACCTGACGCACCAGCGCCGAATTGCAAAAAACACCGCCCGACACGGCTACCGGAACAACGCCAGCGTTGCCAAACAGTCGAGCGATCACGATTTTGGCCAAGGCCGCCAGTTCTGCTCCAGCCTGCGTCAGAATGGCGCAAGCGACCGTATCGCCCGCGTCTGCGGCGGACAGCACTGCGGGAAGCAATCCCGCGAAATCAGGATATTTGTTGGCAGCTACGACCAACTGCTCACGCGTGGTCACGCTCCAGAACTTCATGATTCCTTCTAGGAACGAGTTCATACTTTCAGCTCCGGCCTCATCATAAGCACGCATGGCCGCCGCAACCGCCGACCGGCCGATCCAGTGGCCCGAGCCTTCATCGGAAATGGCAAATCCCCAGCCGCCCGCTCGTGCGGTCTCGCCTTTGGAATTTCGACCGTAAGCAATCGACCCAGTGCCGGCAATGACGATCACGCCCGGCCCGCTGCCAAATGCTGCTTCCATAGCGATCACCATGTCGCCGACAACTTCAATCTCTCCGGAAACAAACTCGGAGAGCAACCGCCGCACCACTTCGGCGATTTCAGGACGCGCCCCACCGCCGATTCCCACACAAGTTCGCATGATCTGTGCGGGAGTAATTCGAGCTACCGCACAGGCCTGTCCGATGGCAGTTTCTAAAGATTCTCGCGCCTTAACTTCGCCAACTCGGATCACGTTGCTGCCGCCGGAAGTCCCCGTACCCAGCAGCGAATGCTCGTTGCCGATCACACACGAAGTCTTTGTGCCGCCGCCATCAATGCCAAGGAATAAGCTCACGAGCGTAGTTCTATCACAACCAGACTCGTGTAGAGCGGAGACTCCTGTCTGCTGCTTTTGGGCCTGATTTCCTTATGCTTCTAACTGAGTTGGCGGACGAGAGTGTCCGCCCTACATGTTCGCTGGGTTATGAGGTAGGTACCTTGGCGTGCGGATGGGCCAGCGCAGCGCGACAAAGCTGGATACTGTGGAGGATCGGCCTCTGCGCATATGGGTTTAGACAAGCTCGATCTGGCGATTATCGCGCTTTACCTCGTGGGGATCACTCTCTTCGGTCTGCGCTTTCGCAAACGGCAGCGGACGCTGCGCGATTACTTTCTGGCCGATCGCAACATTCCCTGGTGGGCGATTGCGCTCTCGATTGTCGCAGCCGAGACTAGCACGCTTACGATTATCAGCATCCCCGGCCTCGCCTACGATACCAACCTCACGTTCTTGCAAGTAGTCCTCGGGTATCTTGTGGGACGCGTAATCATCAGCTTCGTTCTGCTGCCGCATTACTTTCGTGGCGATCTCTACACCGCCTATGCACTGATCGAGCGCCGCTTTGGCCGCGGGCTGCGATCTCTGACCGCGGGGCTTTTTCTCGTGACCCGAGCCGCAGCAGAGGGCGTGCGCGTGTATGCGGTTTCGATCGTCGTTGCGATTGCGCTGGGCACAGGTGAGATTGCATCGATTGCCATCATCACCATATTGACTTTGGTCTATACCTTCGAAGGCGGTCTGGCTGCAGTGATCTGGACCGACGTCGTGCAGACCATCATTTACGTCTGCGGAACGGTCGTAGGACTGTTTACTATTCTTCATCTGATTCCCGGAGGGTGGGCCACCATTCACAGCGTGGCCGACAGTGCGGGCAAGCTGCGGATCTTCGACTTCAGCTTCAACTTCTGGAAGCCGTACACATTCTGGGCCGGCCTTGTGGGCGGAACTTTTCTGACCACCGCCAGCCACGGCACCGATCAACTGATCGTGCAGCGACTCTTGGCGGCGCGCAGCCAGCGCCAGTCCGTGACCGCCCTACTCTCGAGCGGCGTCGCCATTCTTTTTCAGTTCGCTCTATTCCTAACGGTCGGTGTGATGTTGTTTGTCTATTACCATGTTCCCTCCTCGAACTTCGGCACGGCGGACCGGATCTATCCCAGGTTTATCGTCAGTCAGATGCCTCACGGAATTTCTGGCCTGCTGATTGCTGCAATCCTCGCCGCTGCGATGTCAAACTTGAGCGCTGCGCTCAACTCTCTATCATCGACTTCGATCATCGACTTCTATCTCCAACGCAAGCCGCAGACCGACGAACGCCGCCGAGTACAGCTTTCCCGCATGGCAACCTTCATTTGGGCACTGGTGCTTTTTTCGCTGGCCATACTGTCACTGCACAAAGTAGGACGCGTCATTGAAGTCGGATTGCAGATCGCCTCTGTGGCCTATGGGGCATTACTGGGCGTGTTCCTCCTCGGCGTGCTGACCCGGCGCGCCAATCAGCACGGGGCGATGATTGGAATGTTGTGCGGATTCGCCTGCGAAGTCTACATATGGCTCGGAACGCGCGTGCCGTGGACCTGGTACGTCGCGATTGGAACCATCGTGACATTCGCTGTCGGATACACGGCGAGCCTTATGCTCAGAGAAGCAAAATCTTAAATTGCAGAGAACGCTGAGAACAGCAGATCGCGAAGAGGCTATCTCTGCGATACTCTGCGTTTTAAGGTTTTCGCTTATACTTTCCACTCGCCATGCCCGTGCAAAGTGTGAAGGCCCGTCCTGAACTCGCGCGCGACCTCGGCGTGAGCCATGCGGGCGCGATTGTGGTCGGCACCATCATCGGCAGCGGAATCTTTCTCGTTCCCGCCGAAATGATGCAGGCCGTGGGCTCGGCCAAGCTGGTTTATCTGGCGTGGCTAGTGGGCGGGTTGCTCTCATTCTTCGGCGCGCTAACCTACGCGGAACTGGGATCAATGAAGCCGCAAGCCGGCGGCGAGTACGTTTATGTCCGCGATGGCTATGGGCCGCTCGCTGGATTTCTTTATGCCTGGACTTGGTTCGTGATCGCCAAGCCAGCATCGATCGCGACCGTGACCATCGGACTGGTTCGCATCCTCGGAACCTTCCCGGTGTTTGCGTTCTTCTCCGACCACGTTATCAATCAGCCCTTCGCCATAACCTACGGTCAACTGGTTGCCATCGCCGCTGCCGTGCTGATTTCTTTGCTCAACTACCTCGGCATCAAGAGAGCCGGCGAGTTTCAACTAGTTTTCACGCTGTTGAAAGTCGTGATCATTCTGGGCATCGTCTTGATCGGCTTCAGCTATCGCGACGGGAGCTGGAGTCACTTTGCCGGCAGTTACGCCGCGGCCAAAGGCGGACTTGCCGGATTCATGGCCGCGCTCGTCGCCGCGCTGTGGGCTTATGACGGATGGAACGATCTCAACATGGTTGCGGGAGAGATCCGCCAGCCGGAGCGCAATATTCCGATCGCGCTGATCGCGGGCGTAGCCACGGTGGGCGCGCTCTACATGTTGGTCAATGCGGCCGTGCAATTCGTTTTACCAGCCAGCGCAATTGCCATGTCGCCTCGGCCTGCGTCTGACGCTATCGGGCTGGTGTGGGGCACCCTTGGCGCCAGCGTAGTTTCGGCAGCCATGGCGGTTTCCATGCTGGTCACGTTGAACGGCACCATTATGAGCGGGGCACGCGTCCCGTTTGCCGTGGCGCGTGACCGCTATTTTTTTTCTGCGCTAGCCGAAGTCGATCCTCGCTTCCACACGCCTTCAGTTGCCCTCGCGGTGCAAGCGGCCCTTGCCATCGTCTTGCTGCTTTTCGGGGGAAGCTTCCGGCAATTTTTTTCGCTGGCGATTTTCGCCGAATGGCTGTTTTATATGATCGCCGGGAGCACGGTGTTTGTATTCCGGCGACGCGATCCGCAAGCCGCCCGGCCTTATCGGGTCTGGGGATATCCCGTCGTGCCTGCGTTGTTTGTGCTGTCTTCCGCCCTGCTTCTTTACTACACGTTTACCGATAATCTGCGGAATTCGGCGCTGGGCTGCCTCGTCATTCTGGCTGGCATACCAGTTTTCTTTGCTTTTGCCCGGCGCCGATCCCGCGAGAATCAGTAGTTAAGCACCGGCACGTCCTCGATCGTCCATTTAATCGTCGTCCGGATCTTCAAGCGGCGTGGGGTGCTTGAGAAAATAATTGACATCGTGCGGCGCGTTAATCTTGTGGAACTTGTGCGCCTGATTGAAGTCGAAGCACTCGAAAAGATCGTCGGCGTTCTTATCCGCGTAGCCTAGCGAAGGCAACCCGAAGACCTTCTCGGTAAATTTCAGAATGCTGCCGAAATCATGGGTCGCATGAGAAATGTGGCCCTGTTTGGCATAGGACGATACGACAATCAGGGGAACGCGGAAGCCATACTCATAAGAGTTGATGACTTGCGGGGGAACGTGGTCGTACCACCCTCCCCAGTCATCCCAGCTGATCAGGACGGCAGTGTTGGCCCAGTAGGGACTGTTCCCGACGGCGTTGACGATCGATGCGACCCATGAGGGTCCTAACTTCCTTTGTGAGGTCGAATGATCCGATTCCGCCCAGGTGGGAATCACCCAGCTCACACCCGCAAGTTGGCCGTTCTTGATATCGGTGAGGACCTGAGTGGGCTGCATCACGACGTTGCCCCAATCCGGCCCTAGACGAATGTGGGAAATCGCGTTGGGCGCGGTCCACATCGAGCCCCCTGATGGCGTATAGTACCGCCAACTGATCCCCTGGTTGTCCAGCAAATCGGTCAACGTGGGGTGCTCGAAGCATGGATACTGAACATAATTCTCATCTCCCGAGGGATCGATCAATTGCACTAACTCTTTCGGGGGGGCCGTGCACCCGGTATCGGCAACGGCGTTTGGAACGCCGAACGGATTTCCCGAGGCGAAGAAGTCGCTTGTCGCAGTGGGCGCCGAAGTACCGGCAAGGATGAATTGATGCGCCGGGAAGCTGGCCCCTTGGTTGGTTTGGAACATGTGGTCTGCAAAGGTGAACTGCTCCGCCATTTGGAAATAGGGCGCAACGTCGGAAGCCTGCACATACTTGAACTGCGGGTTGCGGGGGGGACAATGCAGTGCGTGCGGAACGCAGCTGACGCTTTCCTCGTCAGCTCCATCCATCCGCCCGTTGTCATACATCTTCAAGAACGAAGTGTGGGAGTGACCGAGATCGTAGTTGCTGGCCAGAGTAATTGCGGCCAGCCGAATGGTCTTTCCCTTTGAATTCTGCCCAGTGCTGGCAATGTCGGCCCCTTCTGCGATGAGCTTTGGGTCGTGAAACAGGTTATCGGTCGAGCGATTCTCTTGAAAAACAACGATTATGTGTTGAATCGGGGTCTGTTGGCCAGGAACCTGTGGCGGAGCGACCATGGCTAGCGCCAGAAGCAGTGAGGGCAATACCCCGCATCTAACCCGCGCCCAAGCTGCACTGGTCACCAAAGAACCATAAGTAATCTCACAAGGCTGTGTTCGCGGCATTTTACGACTCTCCTTTATCGCGACATCGCAAAACTGAAACTAAGGAATGAGATTCTCTCGGTGGGCAAGACCAGACTGGCTGACGAAAGTGGCTCGGCTTCGATGCAGCGAACCAGAGCGTGGCTTCGAATAGCATGGTGCCCTCTGAGAATGAAAAAACGGGGCCCGTACCTACACGAAAAACTCTCGGTCTACAGACTTCGCACGTGTGATGCCGGTCATCCGCGCTGTGGGGGCGGATGCCGGCCTCGCCAGTGGTGCGTCAACACAACTTCAATGCCGGACTGGGGGATTCGTCGCGGCCTGGTTGAGGGAGCGGGTCGTGTTCAACAGAACGCCTACGCTTCATCGCTCTCTTTATCGGTGGCCACGTCGGGCTCTCCATCGCCATTAAAGTCAGCGACGATATTGGGGACACCGGCAAATGAGATTCGGTATACAGCGACGGCTACTGCGCCCACCCGCAGTGTGCCAGAATGTACTTCGGGCGCCATCGATTGTCAACAGGATTGTTTGGCCAGCATGTTGTCGGCACGAGCGGGGACGCTCGCTCCTACATTGGCGGAATTGCTGCGGTGGCCATTGCGTCTTCGGAGCCAACTGTGAATGCCCTCGTGGCTTTGCTGGGGAGTTCGGGAATGTGTAGAATAGCGCCGCACCACAACTTTGTTTCTTTCCACGGGTTCAATCAGCGTGAAATTCATCCCTGAGGAGGGTTAAGATGCCGAAGAATGCGGTTTTAGGAAGTATTTTGAGCGTTGGTTTGCTGTTCGGAAGCCTGGTTTACGGCCAAATGGGAAATCCGGGCGGGGCTGTCAGCGGAAAAAGACACCCCAACCTGGCTGCGGCGCAGCGGCTTTGCGATCAAGCCTTCGAAAAAATCCAAGCTGCCCAGTCGGCCAATGAATTCGACATGGGAGGACACGCCGCGAAGGCCAAGGACTTACTCGAGCAAGCCAGCCGGGAACTGAAACAGGCTGCCGAAACCGCCAACAGACACTAATCGTCGGTAATCTTCTCTGTGAAACGGGAGGCTCAGCTCGTCTGACGCGGCTGAGTCTTCCTGATTTAATTGGCTTTTCCGGACGTTCTGCTGGATTTCTCTTACTCCCAACACTCGTTAGGGCCACGGCGGATACACCGTGAGCTAGGGTTGGAAGTCCCTGCATCACTTCTTATGGAATGGCGATGCCGGTCCTTCGACTACCTAGATGATTCGCTTTTCCGACGCATCTACCGCGCTGATGACCCGGAACTTTGGGCACATCACTTCCCCGCTTTTGGGGTGATTCCACTTTGGGCTTCTATCCGTTACCTAAGTACGTGTGCCGGAGACACGTTTACCCCTCGCCCGCTCTCCCGTAAGTTAGAAGCTCTACCCGCGCACTATCCCCAGGCTCGGGTTCCCTTAACTGGAGTGTGTGGATGGCTACGCCTGACAAGCTTAATTTCGGACTTCTGCCGGAGCGGCGCATCGAGTGGCGCACCTTGGCCACCAGCTATGGAATTGAGCTGTTTTTTATCCTGTTGCTGCTGGGCGCTGGGTTCTTTTTTCCCGACACGCTGCGGCTGAGGCAGAAATTCACTGTCACGGAGCTGGTTCCGAGGCCAGATTTGAAGCCGGAACCGGTTAAGCCGAAAGCCAAACTGCGGAAACCCGTGGTGATGCCCAAGATAGCGCCGCCGGTGACGTTCCCCACTGCGAAGTTGTTTGTGCCAAAAGATATCCGCACCAAGAAGAAGAAAGAGGAGGAAGAGAAAGCTCCTCAACTGGAAGCGAAGTTCAAGGCGCCTGAATTAGCGGCACCGCCGAGCGCCATGCCGGCCAAGATCGTATACACGGGCGCATTCGGCAGCTCAGCAGCCGCCACCCTAAGCGCTCCGATACAGAAGGTGCAGACCGGGGGATTCGGCGATCCTGACGGCCTGAAAGGACAGGGCAAGGACAACGCCCATCTCGCGGCCGCGAAACTGGGATCGTTTGATTTGCCTCAGGGCCAAGGTCAGGGCAACGGGTCCGGCGGGGCAAACGGTATGAAGGGGACCGTCGCCAGTGCGGGCTTCGGAAACGGGATTGCGCAGGGCGACAATCGAAATCGAGGCGGAGCGGTGCAGACGGCGGGCTTCGGCGCGCAGGAAGTTTCTCACAACGGACCCAAGATCGCCCAGGCAGATAGCGGCCCGGCGACGACGCAAGTGGAAATTATTTCGAAACCCAGCCCGGTTTATACGCAGGAAGCCCGCCAGCTCAAGCTGGAGGGAGAAGTGCTGCTCGAAGTGCTGTTTGGCGCGAATGGGCAGCTACACGTGAATCGCGTAGTGCGCGGCTTGGGTCATGGATTGGATGAAGCGGCCGTGACTGCAGCGAGTCAGATGCGGTTCAAGCCGGCACAGCGTATGGGAACGCCGGTGGATTCAACGGCAATCGTACATGTGGTTTTCCAGTTGGCGTATTGAGTTTAGAGACAGAGAGGAACAGAGTCATGCGTACTTGGAAATGGATGCTTACCGCTTTCCTGCTGATCACGCTGAGTGCGATGGCACAGCAGAGTGCGAATCAATCGTCATCGAATGCTGTTGCGCCGCAAGCCGCGACGACGCCAGCTCCGACGGCTCAACCGGCTGCATCGCAGCCCGCCAACCCGGCTCCGGGGCAATCGGCTGCGGCGTCGGCTGCCATGGCTCCGCCCACGACGATGGATCAGGTCGTGGATCGCACCATCCTGCGCGAACATGGGCTGATGGAAATGCTGAAGACGCGGACGCCGCTGGTCGAGACGTATCTGCAGAACCTGAAAGCTGATCCGAAACTGGGACCTGTGCCTAGTGAAGATCACTACTTTCTTGGCCGCCTCGACCTGGGAGAAAGCATCGATCGGCGCGACTACCTCTCCCGGGACGAAAGCTTCGAGAAAAACCTGCTGGGCGGCGTGAGCAAGCTATTTAAGTTTGAATACAAGCCCATGGGTTTCTCGTGGATGATTTTCGCCGATCGCGACGACTTTGATCGTGGTCACTATACCTTCAAGTACGTGCGCCGCGAATTTCTCGGCGACGTGCGTTGTCTCGTCTTTGACGTCACACCCAAGAAAGATGCGGGCAAGGGACGCTTCCTGGGCCGCATCTGGGTAGAAGATCAGGATTACAACATTGTCCGGCTGAACGGCACGTATGCGCCGCGGCCGAGGAATGCTTTCTACTTCCATATGGACAGCTGGCGCTTGAACCTGATCCCCGGCTTCTGGGTTCCGGCCTACATCTACAGCGAAGAAGGCGACTTCAGCTATGGCGCCAAAGACAAAATGGCTTTCAAGGCGCAGAGCCGCATCTGGGGCTACGACCTGAAGAAAAACGCGAAGGAAGACGAACTCACTTCGCTGAGAGTGGACTCGGTAAAAGACGAAACTCCGTCGACCACGGACGCCTCTCCGCTCGAGGCTCAGCGGGAATGGCAGCAACAGGCTGAGGACAATGTGGTCGAGCGCCTGCAAGAATCTGGCTTGGTGGCTCCCGACGGAGAAGTCGACAAGGTTCTGCTGACCGTGGTCAACAATCTGATCGTCACCAACAATATCGAATTGCCGCGTCCGGTGCGCACTCGGGTCATGATTACTTCTCCGCTGGAAACCTTCAGCGTGGGCAACACCATCGTGGTCAGCCGTGGGTTGATCGATGTGCTCCCCGACGAGGCCAGCCTGGCGATGGTTCTCTCGCACGAACTGGCGCACATTGTTCTGGGACACAATCTGGGCAGCAAGTTCGCCTTCAACGACCGCATGCTGTTCTCCGATGAATCGACCTACAGCAACTTCGGCTTCCGGCACAATCCCGACGAAGAAACCGCCGCCGACGCTAAAGCAATGGAGCTACTGAAGAACTCGCCCTACGCGCAAAAGTTGGACGTGCCTTCGTTGTTCCTCAAAGAGTTAACCGAACGGGCTCCGACGCTCTCGGCTTTGTTGACGGCTCACCTGGGCAACAGCTTCACCAACGACAAAGGGCAATTGATTAGGCTTTCGGCACTTGCCACCACAGGCCCGGCTCTCGATCCGAACAAACTGGATCAGATCGCGGCGCTGCCCATGGGTGGACGCGTGAAACTGAATGCTTGGACAGACCGCGTGGAACTCACCAAGTCCGCACCGGTGGCGATCATATCTGCACGCGACAAAATGCCATTTGAAGTAACGCCGTTCTTCCCGCGATTAAGCCGCTTAAACAGCGACGCCAACGTGGGCAACACGACATCGGCATCCAACACAGCGCCGAGCAACTAAAACAACGGAGCGATGGGCGTCGTCGCCCGTCTAGCCTGACTAAGATTCTCGACGAGTTGATGGAAGCGAAGCCGGGGCCGGAAGCAATTCCGGGTTTCCGGCCTTCGTCTTTGTTTGATGATGGAGCGACGGGCATCCTCGCCCATCCACTTCGCCTCCGTCTTTGAAGAAGCATTCGCTCGTGCGTGAGCCCTGCGCGCACTCTGCGGCCGTTCTCCGCGACCTGTGCGATTTAAGGCTTTTATTTCCCGCAATCAAAGCGTGAAAATCAGAATCTTAAGACGCTGAGATCGCTGAGAACTGCTGCAGAGGACGCGGAGACGGCAAACCTTCTCAGGAATCACGCTTGGGACTGCGGCTCATTTGCTTTGGAGAGATACTACGCGTCAGAGTCTGTGAAAACCTCGGTCGTCAGGCCATGTACCAGGAAGATCGGTGAGATATCGTCTTCCAAACGGCCCAGTAGCTCGTCGAGCAACTGCTGAGTGGACATGGGTCCTTCTGCACTTATGCTTCGATCGAATTCCACGAGATCTTGAACCTGATCGAGGGGCACTTCGAGATCTGTTACTGCGTTCATTACTAGCTCCACTTCGGGCAAAGCTCATCCTGCTACCCCTTGATTATGTGGGAAGGTGCTTACTTTCGATAGATTACCAACGGTCGTGATCTTCTTCTTGGCGGACCGCATGAATGAGTCTCGTGCGTTCCTGCGGCGGGATCCTCCCTAGTCTTGCGCTTTGCCCTTGCCTGGCAAGCTTGCTGGGTTTTCGTGGGTGCGTTCGCGGAAGCCGCCTTTCAATCCTGTGGCCAGCGACACGCTCGACTCGCCGAATTTGTCGCGCAGACGATCGGCGGCCGAGAAGACTTGCTGCCAGCGTTGACGCCGCGCGCCTTCGATCAAGTCTTCCTGTTGCGACGCGCTTTGGAATGACGACGCGTGCACTCCCAGCAAACGGACCTGCGCTCCCTTGCGCCAGTTCTTGCGAAATAACGCGCGGGCTTGCTCGAAGATTTCGGTGTCGAGCTGCGTCGGAGCTGGCAAGCTGTGTGCCCGCGTAATGGTGGTGAAATCTTTGTAACGCAGCTTGAGTTGAATGGTGCGCGCATGCAATCCCTGTTCGCGCAGGCGGCGGCCTACCATTTCGGAGAGCCGCATTAACGTAGACTCGATTTGTTCGGGATTGGCAGTGTCTTCGTTATAAGTGTGTTCGTGGCTGATGGACTTGGGATCGTTGTCGGCGCCGACCTCGGTATCGAACCATCCTCCGGCGTCTTCTCCGCGCGCTTTGCCGGCCAGCGCCAGACCCCATTTGCCAAAGCGTTCCTGAAGAAACGCATCGTCGAAACGGGCGAGATCGCCAACGCGCTGAATGCCCAAGGCGTGCAGGTTTTGCTCCGTAACTTTTCCCACACCGGGGATGTCGCGCACGTCGAGCGGAGCGAGAAACTTCGCCTCCTGGCCCGGAATGACCCAAAGAATTCCATGCGGCTTGGCCTTGGCAGAGGAAACTTTGGCAACCAGGCGCGAGGTGCCAATGCCAATCGAACAGTTCAGCTGCGTATCGGATTTGATTTTCTGATGAAGCGCGTGGGCCGCGCATAAGGGTGGGCCATGCAGGCGCGCGGTGCCGGTCATATCGAGGTAGGCTTCGTCAATCGATGCCATCTCGACCAGCGGCGAGAAGGAGGTCAGTACTCGATATACCTTCTCGGAACACTCCCGATACCGCTCCGGGTGGCCACTCACGAAGATCGCGTGCGGGCAGAGCTTGGCCGCGGTGCGGAGGGGCATGGCCGAGTGCACGCCGAACTTGCGCGCTTCGTAAGATGCCGCCGAGACTACGCCGCGCTCGTTGCGTTGGCCTCCGACGACTACGGCTTTGCCCTTGAGCGAGGAATCAAACAGCTCTTCCACCGAGACGAAGAACGCGTCCATGTCGACGTGGAAGATGGTTTTGGCCGGCGCGGACATAGGAGGCTGCGGAGGATTGCTGGATGGATTGTACCAGCGAAGATTCTACGAAGCGACGGCTCGGCGACCCCGTAAATTTATTTACGACGGTAACAATGGAGCCAGCGATGGCGACTCGAGATCCGGCTGCCGCACTTCAGGCACTTTCAAATCCGGCATCAGATTGCCTGCGAAGAGATGCCGGCAGGGCTTAGCCATCCATCGCGTCCAGCGTCCAGACCAAGAAACGCGCGCGCTGTCGGTGGCAATCCCGGTGTCCGCATACATCATCCGATAAATTCTGGAGATTAGCACAAATGCCAGCCGGCCGCGGCTGGACTTGATGAATTTCGATCGCCTCCAAATGGGCCCCCAACTGTAGAAGCTGTCCCACACGCCTTGCGTGCGGGAACGGATTTCTTCGCCTGACATCACAGGATGGTCCCAATACAGCTTGGGACGAAGTGCCTGCGGGATGAGCCAGCGCCGGGTCAGCGGAATTCCGGCAACAGTTGGCGGGTGATCGCCCAGGGATTTTTCCCAACGATTGAAATCTACGGTTCCGGGATACGGGCTTAGCATTACGAATTGCGCGAAAGTACATTCCGCACTAATGGCGGCGGCGGCCGTCGCCGCGAAGGTTTCGGGACGGTCGCTAGGCAGGCCAAAAATGAAGGAGCCGAGCACATGAACCCCGTGACGCCGGAATGTGCGAAGTTGCTCCGTCAGTTTCTCGCCGGCGAGGTTGAAATCCTTGTAGACATCCTTCAATCCTTCGGGAGTAACCGATTCCACTCCCACCAGCGCGCCCTTGATCCGCGCGGCTTTCATGGCATCGAGAAATTCCAGATCTTCCGCTGCTTCCATGGTGATCTGAGTGAAGAAGACCATGTCGTCCGGAAGTTTGGAAAGACGCGACATCAGTTCAAATCGTTCTGCTCGTATGGATTTCAGTTCGTTCAGCCGGGCCGTATTTTTTTGCTGAGTCGCAAGGCTGAGATCGGTCAAGGTGACGGGATAGAAGTTGTCGTCGGCCAGCGCGATGAAACGAAAACCGAGCCGTCGCAACTGCACGATTTCCTCGATCACGACATCGGACGCGCGTTGGCGTGGCCGCTGGCCGTCGGTGCGCCACACCGAGCAAAAAGAACAATGCTTGGGACATCCGCGAACCGTCTGCACCGAGGCCCACATGTACCGGTTGCGAGGAACCAGATCCCAACGGGCGGCCACAAAATCGCTGGCTTCGATCTGTCCTCCGACGTAGATGGGCTTGGGCACTCCCTCGCGGCAATCGGCGAGCGCTTTTCCCCACGCAATGTCGCCGTCGCCTTTTACCACCGAATGTGCTTTTCCCAATTCAAGCGCCTCCTCGGGATAAAGGGTGGCGTGAATCCCGCCAAAGATTACATACGCGCCCCGGCTGCGCGCCATCTTGCCAATCTCGTATCCGCGCAGCGCGTTCGCGGTATGAATGCCGATTCCGACCGCGTCTCCGGCCTGAATCGAGTCGGGACGCACCTGCACGAGGGTTTCATCGACCAACACAGGGTCGCCGAAACTCTTCGGAGTCGCCGCCGCCAGCACGTATTGCCAGCGCGGAGTGATGACCGCGGTCCCAAACGACACACTGCTCGGATTGATCAGGTGAACCTTCACGCCGGGAGCCTCCTTGGCACTGATCGCCCTCGAGCAGTCGCGACGGGTTGCGTCGCCGCTGCGCGAATTGACAGGCTCCGCGTCGTTTCATTCACTCTGAAAGGCGCGGGATTTAGGTGTGGCAGGGAGTGAAAGTGGACGGCCTGTCTACTCTCTCGGCCTGAAAGAATCCCACAAGATTAGAAAGCACCGCAAAGATAGGCCTGAAATAGCGGCAACTTGCAGGTTAAACGGACTAAAGCAGGTTTGTCAAGATTCGTGACAAGTAAATGTCACTCTTGATGACAGGAACCTTCCCTTTTTGAACCAGCGGTCGGATTGGCCGCAGCCTACACTGCCGTCAGCTCTTGGCTATGGGTCGATCGCGCCTGCCGGACTCGTTCGTAGATACGAGCGTATTCCTTCGCCGAAGCGTTCCAGGAGAAGTCTTTGTTCATGCCGTTGCGCATGAGCGTCTGCCAGGAAGATTGATCGCGGAAGGCCTTCAGCGCTTCTTTAATCGTCAGTAACAAGGCCTCGCCGCTGTAGTCGGTGAACTTGAAGCCCGTCCCCTTGCCGGTGCGCGGGTCCCAGGGATCGATGGTGTCGTCGAGCCCGCCCGTGGCTCGCACAACGGGCACAGTACCGTACTTGAGACTGTAAATCTGGTTCAAGCCACAGGGCTCGTATTTCGATGGCATGAGGAACATGTCACTACCGGCTTCAATCTTGTGCGCCACAGCGTTGTCATAGGCGATCTTGACTGCGATCTTCTGCGGAAACTGTTTCTGCATACGCGCAAACATCTCTTCGTATTGCTTGTCGCCATTGCCCAACGCGACGATGATCATTTCCTCACGCGCCAGCCGATCCATAATTTGCGCGATCAGATCAAATCCTTTCTGCGCCGCGAATCGCGAAACGATCCCGATCACTGGCAAAGCCAGATCGGGTTTGCTGACACCAAAGGTCGCCAGCAGATCCTGTTTGCACTTGGCTTTGCCGGACAGATCTTGCGGCGAGTATTTGGCGGCAATGAACTTGTCGGCTTGCGGACTCCACTCGTCATAGTCGACGCCGTTGAGAATTCCGGTCACGGTCGCGGCGCGGTCGCGGAGCACGCCTTCCAGTCCAAAGCCGAATTCCGCAGTCTGAATTTCATGGCTGTACTTGCGGCTGACCGTGGTGATGAAATCAGAGTACACCAGCGCGCCTTTGAGGAAGTTCACTTGTCCAAAGAATTCCATCTTGTCGATCGTCAACAAGTCCCAGGGCAAGGTAAGAAGCGGTAAAGTGTCGGGCGGGAACAAGCCCTGGTATCCCATGTTATGAATTGTGAAGACCGTGCCCACGTCGAGGAAGGCGGGATCTTCGGCGTATTGCGTGCGCAGCAGCACCGGAATCAAGGCCGATTGCCAGTCATGGCAATGGAAAACATTAGGAACGCCTAAGACCTTCGAGGCTTCGAGCACCGCCCGCGAGAACAGCGCAAAACGCTCGGCGTTGTCGGGATAATCTCCCGCGGATGTGCCATACAAAGCTTCGCGGTCAAAATATGGAGGGTAGTCCACGAAATAAAAGCGCACCCCCGAGTGACTGCCCCCGGTGACCACGGAGCAGAATCGGTAGTGGTCGTCAAAGGGTATGGTAATGCTGCGGACCACCGTCTGCGCGTCGGAAAGCTTCGTCTGGCGATAGCGAGGGACGTATACGCTGACCTGGTGCCCGGCGGCGACCAGGGCTCGCGGCAGTGCGCCAACCACGTCGGCTAATCCACCAGTCTTGGAAAAAGGGACGCACTCCGAGGCAGCAAAAGCGATATGCATGAAGATGACCCTCCAGATTATGACCCCGGCTTCGGCACAAGTTATGATAGAACGGCGCTGCGCCGCTCCTCCGCGCAAAGATTCGCGGGGGTGAGAGTTCAGTGTAGTCGTCTGAAAGAAAGAGGGTCAATGTGCCGAAGGTATCTGCTGCGCGTCCGACTCCTAGAACGCCCAAATTGGGACAGCATTTTCTCGAAGACCCCTCAGCCGCATTGCGGATTGCCGAAGCCTTCGGAGATCTTTCCCAGAGTACGGTACTCGAAATCGGTGCCGGACGCGGCGCACTGACTTCCCTGCTCGCCCGGCGGGCCCGCAGGCTGATCGCCATTGAACTTGATCGCGTTCTGGCAGCTCAGCTGCGCATGAAGTTTTCGCTCACCCCGAATGTCGAAATTATTGAGGGCGACATTCTCGCCATCGATTTCGACACGCTCTTCGGACCTAAGCCCGGCAGCACACGCCCGGGAATGAATCATCAGCCGGCGCAGGTGCAGGTGGTAGGCAATCTCCCTTATTTCATCACTTCGGATATCCTGCTGCGCCTGTTCGCATATCGAAGATACTTTGAGACCATCGTGCTCATGGTGCAACGCGAAGTCGCAGACCGGTTGGCGGCGCGTCCGGGAAGCAGCGAGTATGGCCTGCTATCGGCCACGGCTCAGCTCTATGCGCGGGTAGAGAAACTGTTCACGCTGCCGCCGAGCGCATTCTCGCCGCCGCCCAAGGTGCACTCCGCAGTGGTGCGGCTTGCGATCGCGTCGCGCATCGAAGGCTTGAATGTGCCCGAGGTAGGGTTCATCGACTTTCTCAGAAAGTCATTTGGCCAGAAGAGAAAGACGCTGTGGAATAATCTGAAATCGGACTATCCTGCAGCGGCCTTGCGTGCGGCCTTGGAAGAGTCTGGAGTAAAGCCGACAGTCCGAGCTGAAGCCTTGTCGCTGGAAAAGAGCGCAGCGTTATTCAAAGCATTGCTCGAAACCGCAGGTCCGTGATTTCCGTTCGTGTGCCTTAGTGTCCTTTGTGGTTAAGACCTTTTCTAAATCACAAGGAGATGCAAAATGCAGTCAACTGTTCGCCATCCCGCCGTAGCTGGCAGGTTCTATCCCAAAGACCGCGAAACCCTGCAAAAAGATCTCCAGTCGTATTTCCCACCCCAAGCTGCGCCGACTCCGGCTTTAGGATGCGTCGCCCCACACGCCGGCTACGTCTACTCAGGCGCGGTAGCGGGAGCAGTCTTCGCGAGCGTGGAGCAATCGCAACGCATTATCATCCTCTGCCCCAACCACACCGGCAAAGGGCGCCCGCTCGCCATCATGAGCAGCGGTGCATGGGAGACACCTCTAGGCCCGGTTCCAGTCGATTCTGAGCTCGCAGAAGCCCTGAAGAAAAGATTCTCCCTGCTGACCGAGGACGCCGACGCCCACCGCAGCGAGCACGCCATCGAAGTGGAACTGCCGTTTCTCCAATCCCGTCGTCCCGGTTTCACCTTCGTCCCAATTGCGTTGGGCACAGGACAGTTCGACACTTTAGAAAAACTGGGCGAAGCCATAGCCGACGCCGTGAACGCGCACGACGAAAGAATCCTGATTGTCGCCTCAAGCGACATGAATCATTACGAGAACGATGCCGTCACTCGGATAAAAGACCACAAGGCAATCGATCGGATGTTAGCCCGCGATGCCCGCGGGCTATTCGACGTGGTAATGAGGGAAGAAATCAGCATGTGCGGCTTCGGCCCTGCCGTCGTCATGCTAACCGCTACCAAACGCCTGGGCGCGACTTCTGCTGAACTGATCAAGTACGCGACCTCAGGAGACATCTCCGGCGATCGCGAAATGGTTGTTGGATACGCCGGCGTGGTGGTGCGGTGAATTGTCTGCGAGCTCAGCCAGCCACGTAACCCGAAGACTCCGCGAGACGATACCAGCAACGAAGCGTAGAATGCTGCGAAAGTCACTCCAAACTTCAGGAGGGATCGCCTCATGTGCCCACGTTCGTCCGGTGGAGATCCCAGCCCGCGCCTGAGCGCCTGGCTCGTGGCGGCGATGGTGGCGATGGTCGCCCTCCCAGCTGCGATTACTCTGCTCTCGATACGTTCCCCGGGGACGCTGCAAGTGTCGGGCTCCAACCCGACGCCGTACGGCTATACCTGGAGCCTTCTGCTGTTCATCGTTCCGATCGTTGTGATCGGCTTCTGGTTCGTGCCTGCTGAAGGCGTGGAAATTCCACGCCGGGCTTTTTGGCGCACGATTGCTGTTCTCGTTCCCCTGGGTTGTGCGCTGGATTTCTTTTTCGCCCACAAGTTTTTCGTTTTTTGCAATTCCGGGGCGACCTTGGGGATCAAGGCGCCGGCGCTTGGCAGCCCGGTCCCGGTTGAGGAGTACATCTTTTACTTCACCGGCTTCCTCTGCGTGTTGCTGATTTATGTCTGGCTGGATGAATTCTGGCTCGCGGCTTACAACGTTCTTGACTACGTGGGCGAGTCGAAAAAAATCTCTCGCCTGTTCCAGTTCCATCCGACGTCCGCGATCGTTGGAGTTGCGCTGATCGTGATGGCAGTGGTCTACAAGAAAATCTTCTCGCCGGTTCCAGACGGTTTCCCGGGTTACTTTACCGTGCTCGTGCTCGGCGCTTTCGTGCCCGCTATGAGCTTCTTTCCGACAGCGCGACCATTCATCAACTGGCGAGCCTTCAGCCTGACGCTCTTCATCATCGTGCTGGTGAGCTTGCTTTGGGAAGCCACTCTGGCCGTCCCCTATCAATGGTGGGGCTTTCGGCCGAAGCAAATGACAGGCTTGTTTATCGGAGCATGGGCAGGACTGCCGATCGAGGAGGTAGGAGTTTGGATTGCGGTCACATACGCAACAGTGATCGTGTTCGAGATTTTCAAACTGTGGCAAGCATCAGGCAGGAAGGCGAAAGACGCGTTCCTGGGCCGGGAATGAGATTGTTTTCTGATGGGAATCCTGCCGAGCTTCACTCGGCTACCCGGACTGGCGCGTCCGGGTCTAGCTGACCATTGCGAAATACACAGTACCCGTACGTCTAGTCTTCGACGGTCGAGTTGGAGGCGGTGACTTCTTCTGGATCTTCGTAGTCTCCAGCTAAGCTGAGATCGTTTTGTCCGAAATCGTCGTTCTCTCCGGGGACGCCCGATTGCTTCTCCAGCTTTCGCTGCTGTCTTTTTTCTAATTTTTCGCGCTGCTTGTCCTGACGCGAGCGCTCTTTCTGGCGTTTGTTAAAGCTTGAGCGACTTCGACCAGCCATACCCACCTCCAGGGATGATTTTGCGGGTTGCGATCCATCCGAAGAATCGTCAGCTCCGGGCCGTCAACAAACTACGACGCGACCGACTCGGGATGGACAGCGGATTTCACCTGCTTACGCACGCCCGCGGGTTTAGTTTTGGCAGCCTCCTGGAGTAGTGCTTGAGATCGTAACCGGCGCTGAATGTTTTGCTTCCGCGTACGGTTGGCTCGGGACTTGTCTCCATTAATTAACGACATAGATATCTCCTGCCACACCTTGGCTTTGAGTCTTCTCAATCGCGAAGGCGCAGGGCTGGTTGCGATGATCTTCGTGGTTAAGGGCTGGGTTTAGTATACGCGATTACTCACAATGAGAGAACATTACGTACGGACCGAGTGGACGCGTTCCCTATAATACGCGGGAGGCTGAAGTTCACTCCTCCACGCAAATATGGAACTGCCAGTACGGCTTTAACGTTTAGCAATATCAGGGGGACGTAAGCATGCGCACTTGTATTCTTCTTTGGTTGGCTTTCCTGGCTCCGGCGCAGTATGACTCAAAGACGGCAGTAGCGCCAGCGGCGGAAAACACCTCGCCAACGCAGACGCCCACATACACGGCGGATGGCCGCCTCATGTTTCCGGCAAACTACCGCGAATGGGTGTATCTGACTTCGGGTGTCGACATGAGTTACAGCCCAAACGGTATGGCGATGGACCACTCGATGTTCGACAACGTTTTCGTAAACCCCGACGCCTTCAAGTCATTCCTTCAGACCGGGACCTGGCCCGACAAGACCATGCTGGTACTCGAGGTTCGAATGGCTGGGAGCAAAGCGTCCATCAATAAGAGCGGTCACTATCAGACATCGGAAGTGATGGGACGCGAAGTTCACGTGAAAGACGAATCGCGCTTTGCTGGCAAATGGGCTTTCTTTGGTTTCGATGGCGACGGCCCAGCGAAGCAGGTACCCAAGGAGGCGGCGTGCTACTCCTGCCACGAGCAACACGCCGCAGTGGATACAACGTTTGTGCAGTTCTATCCCACGTTAATTGAGCTGGCAAAAAAGAAAGGCACGCTCAGCGCCAACTACTTGAAAGACGAGGCCGCCGCAAATAAGTAGACGATGGGGAATGGGCGTCCTCGCCCGTTTGGCCGGGCGGGATGCCCGGCCTCCATTGTTTCTTCTTACCACACCCGGCAAGCGTTCTCCCGCACCATGGGTTGCCCTTTATGGCAGCCGAAAGCCTTCGCGAACTCCGGCATGTTCGATACCACATTGTTGACGCGATACTTGTCGAGCGGATGCGGGTTCATGAGCAGGATGGTCCGCATCATTTCCGGACGCAAGTTGCCGCACCAGATGTTGGCGTAGGACAGAAAAAAGCGTTGCAGCGCGGTCACGCCGTCGTCGCCCTTGGTATCGAGGCTTTGGCCTTTCGCCTTTAGATCCATATCCAGCGCGGATAGCGCCAGATGGATTCCGCCGTTGTCGGCCGTGTTCTCGCCCTGGGTCAAACGGCCGTTTTGCTGCACGCCGGCCTCGGGGACGAACTCGGTGTACTCGTCGGCGATGCAGTCTCCGCGTTTGTCGTAGGCCTTGGCATCGTCCGCGGTCCACCAGTCGCGCAGATTTCCGTTCTCGTCGAACTTGCGCCCCTGGTCGTCGTATCCGTGTATGGTCTCGTGCCCAATCACTGCGCCTGCAGCCGCATAGTTGACGGTGTCGTCCTTGGTGGGATCGAAGAACGGCGGTTGCAGAATTCCGGCTGGAAAGTTGATGGTGTTGGTCTGGGCATCCTCGTAGGCATTGACCGTCGGCGGTGTCATTCCCCACTCGGTCCGGTCGAGCGGCTTACCAATCTTCTTGAGCTGGCGATCCATTTCAAATGCCGCGGCACGTTGCACATTGCCCAGATGATTGTCCGCCTCGATTTCCAGAGCCGAATAGTCGCGCCAGTGGTCGGGATATCCGATTTTGTCAATCTGGGCGGCCAGCTTAATCCGCGCCTGTTTCTTGGTTTGCGGGCTCATCCAATCCATGGAATCGATTTCCTGGCCCAGCGCGACTTTGAGCGCGTTCACCATCTGCTGGACTCGCGCTTTGCTCTCAGGCGGAAACGCGCGCGCTACGTAGGCCTGCCCGAGCAATTGCCCGATGTCGCGGTCTTCGGACTGGATGCATCGACGCCAAAGTGGTTGAATCTCTTTCGCGCCGAACAGGGTTTGAGGGACAAAGGTAAAATCCTCGTTTACGAAATCCTCGCTCATCGCGCCTGCCAGACCGTTCAGCAACTGCCACCGGAAATATGCCTTCCAATGGTCGAGAGGCTCGCTTTGGATCAGTTGCTCGGTTCCCCGAAAGAAATCGGGCGAGGTTACAATAAAGGTTCCCGTCGTCGGGCCATGCACCAAGCGCAAATAGCGGGTGAAGTCAAACGACGGAGTCAGCTTCTGGACCGCGTCCAGACTCATTTCGTGGTCGAGATTCTTGGGATCGCGCCGCTTGACAATGTCCATCGCAGCCTTCGCCATCGACGTTTCCATCTGCAGAATGACGTCCGCATCCGTCTTGGCTTCGGCAGCCGGCACACCAGAGAGTTCCAACATGCGTGCGACGTGGGCGACGTACTTGGTTCGGATCTCGACCGACTTCGCGTCATCGTTCAGATAAAATTCCCGGCCCGGCATCGCCATTCCACCTTGATCAAATTGCCCGATTACGTGGGTCGTGTCGTGAAAATCAGGCTGCGCGCCAAAGCCAAACAACGCCGCGTAGGTCTCGGGATCGGCGGCATTCGATGCGCCGGAAACCGAACGATGGAGATCAGCAACCACATCGACGATCTCAGCCTTGCTCCGCATGGCCTCGATCCGCTCCAACTGGGGGCGCAAGGTAGAGAGGGCGTTCGCATTTCTCTCTTTCTGATCCGTGCACGCGGACCAGTAATCCCCGACTTTTTGCTCGACTGGCGTCCGCTCGGCGGTCGGCTTCGCGGCCACTTCGAGTACGGTTTGATGGAGGAAAGTCTCATTCCACAACTGAAGCTTTCCGAAGGAATCCCAGAACACTTCATCGGGTGGCACGGGATTGTCCGCAATCCAGCGATTGCACGAATACGCGTAAAAGTCGGTGCAAGGATCGACGGACTTATCAACATTCTTCGCATCGAAGTGATCAAGCTGAGGGGCTGGCTTGCCGGAGTCTTGCGCTGTGGTTTGCGCCAATGCGGGAAATGACAAACAGCTCAACAGAAAAATCGGCAATAGAAATGATCGCATGCTAAGAGCCTCTGAGTTTTGGTTTACAGGGACGGACAGAAAGCTTACCACGGGCGTCTGACCCTGGCACGTGCCAAACCATGAGGTGGATTTTGACATCTTGCTTACATTTCCATGACATCCCCAAGCAGGGTAGGACTACGATTCGCGGTTGAGGTTTCCCAACGAACACGTGAGGCTTCCTCAAACGCTAGGACCAGAGAGGTCAGTCATGCTTCGAAAACGATTTTCCGTCAAAGTTCCCAACATTCGGACCACTACTCTGCTCGCGCTGCTCTTAGCGGCCGCCATCGCCGCCCAGCCGACGCAGGCACAGACTTACACGGTGCTCCATGCGTTCGCCGCCGGTACGGACGGTGCAGTTCCTAATCCCATCATCCGGGACGCGCGAGGCAACCTCTACGGCGCAACAAAGTTTGGCGGCATCCCCACCTGCGCCGGCGCAGACACTTGCGGAACGGTGTTCAAGATCGACAGCGCTGGCAAGGAGACCATTCTCTACCGCTTCCTGGGAGGAGACAATGGGTACGGTCCCTATGCAGGGTTGGCCCGAGACGCGAAGGGTAACCTCTATGGCACGACGCAAGGGAACGGCTTTGTCGGCGGCGCATCGGTGGTCTTCAAAGTCAACCGGCAGGGGCACCAGACCGTCTTGTTTGTTGCCGGAGAAACAGCGAAGGCCTGCTGCCTCGATTCTCCTGTTGCCGTGGACGCGGAAGGCAACCTTTACGGCATGTCGCCATACGGGGGCAAGCCCAATTGCGGTTTGGCCAGGAATGACTTGGGCTGTGGAACGCTGTTTAAAATCACCCCCTCCGGCAAATTTAGCGTGATTCATGTTTTTAAAGGAAAAGACGGAATCCAGCCCGAGGGTGGCCTGGTCCTTGACGCCAAAGGCAACATCTACGGCACGGCAGCCTATGGCGGTAATCTCAAGTGCGATTATCCCGGCTGGGGCATGCTCTCCGGAGAAGGCTGTGGAACCATCTACAAGCTGGATCCGAGCGGCAAGTTCACCATCCTCCACACCTTCACCGGACCGAAGGACGGCTCGGATCCTCTGGGCCTGATTATCGACTCTGCCGGCAACCTCTATGGCATTGCTGATAGTGGCGGCGATATCATCAAAAAGACAAATTGGGAGTACGGCTTGGGAACCATTTTCAAAGTGGATACAACCGGCAAGTACAGTGTGCTCTTCACCTTCAGCCCGTGCACCGATCCCCCGTGCACTAACGGCCAGGTGCGGAATTCGCTTTACGCCAGCCATCTGGTGAGAGACTCGAAAGGCAACCTGTACGGCGTCCAAATGGTCAACAACTGCGCCTTCGGCGGAGGATGTTTGTTCAGAATAGATACCAAAGGGAAAATAACCGATCTCTACGACTTCACCCAAGACCAAAGCGGAGCCGCAATTATTCCCTCGATGGGCTTGGTCCTAGGTTCGCACGGCGATTTCTATGGCAGCACGCCCATCGGGGGATCGGCTCAACCCGAATGTGACGACGCAGGCTTTACCCAGGGCTGCGGGTCGGTGTTTCACCTTACTCTTTCGGAGCCTGCCGCGCGGATCGATACTCCGTGAACATGCCATTCTGTGGCGTTGCATCAGGTAGTCCCGGCCGCAAAGATCAGTGACTGCGTAAATAGAAAAGGGCGACCCGAAGGCCGCCCTTTTATTGCAAAATTATCTCCCACCCTAGTGATGAGCGCCGCCGCCCGCGTGCCCACCACTGCTGCGTGCCACCGATGCATTCCCGGTACCACCGCTTTGCCAAGGCCCCATCTGCCCTGGAGCATAATAGCCGCCATGCCACCAGCCGACCCCCACGGGTGCGGTGTGAACTTTTGCCGTAGCAAATCCCTGTTGTTGAACCGTGCCCGAGAGTTGGCTCAGGTTCTTGATCCCACCGCGCGGAATTCCGAGCCCCGCCGAGTTCTTCGTAACTTGCAGCTTGTCAAATGATCTTCCCAATTGGATCGGCGCGGGGCCGCGGTTCACAACGACCGTTCCCTGGCCTGAACTCGGAGGCTGTGGCAGCGCGTAGTGCGTGGGCGGATTAATAATCCGCGGGGTGTTCCATCCTATATAAGACCCGCCGGGCTGCCAAGCCCATGCGCCGGTAGGCAGATAAACCCAGTTGCCAGAGTGGTATGGCGTCCATCCCCATGGATACGCCGAGACCCAGCCATAACCGAAGCCGGGAGCGAATGCCCAAGCGCCATTCATAAACGGATCCCAGCCGGCGCCAGCAAAGTAAGGCTGCCACACGCTGCCGTAGCCCGGATAGTTAGAAAAGCTTCCGTAATAATTCAGATCGCTGGTGCCGTAGGCATACGGCGAAAAGCTGCTATAGGAGTTGCTGGCGTACACCTCGTGATATTGATTCTGCTCTTTATCCCAGGCGTCAAACGGATCCGGCTCCAGATCCTTGGCCAATGTATGACGATCATCATCCGTCAGGTCGAACGTCGCAGTATGGTTCTTGGCGACGGCTATCGTTCCTGAATCGCCTGCGACCTGCGCATCACCGCTGAAGACGGCTAAGGTCGCGGTGACGTCAGCCATCTCAATTCGCAGATGAGCCGAATGTGCCAGTGTGAGCTTTTCATGAGCAAAAGTCAGCGCGAACTCATCGTCCTTCGCTCCTGCGAAGTTGAGGTAAGCAGTGCCTTCCTGCAGATGGACGGTCGAAACCTTCACCCCGGAGTCGCGCAGCGAGAGCTGTGGAAACTCGATCACCGTGCCTGGAGTGACCCGCAGCGTACTGCCGTCTTCGAACTCCACTTCCGCGCGGCCGTCATTCCGGGTTCGCAGCTTAACACCCTGCGTGATGGGTAGATTCAGGAATGCCTTCTCGTAGCCTTGTCCGGTGTTGCGGTCGACCTGGACGTCGCCCTGAACCTCGCTCAATCGCACCATGCGGACTTGTGAATCGGCAACTGCGGGAACGGTGAAGGAAAGAATCGTGAGAATCAGAGAAGAAGCTGCGGCCGCGTGCGTCAGCAGCTTGATGTTTAACCTGGACATAGGACACCCCCGGCAAGGCCCCTCTTGCGCTATTAGATCACGAGTCGGGTTATTTTGTTGCCCGAAAATCACACATATTTGGTTGCCCTCTGCCCGTCACTTATTTCCGGCCCCCGCGAGTTGCAACATGCGCTGAGCTCGGGCTCGCACTACCTTGATCACAGCTGGATCATCGGCGATCTTCTGCAGGACAGGAGCAACCGCTGAAATTTCCTGCAGCTCGCCGCTATTCGACACTTCCTCCATCTTTTTCAATTCCTCGTCCAAGGCAAGCTTCTGATAGCGAAGGTAGTAATCCAGCCGATGGCCGAATTCCAGGGTATTCGACAGGGACTGGAGGAAAGTTGTTAGTTCCGCGACTGCGGCCAAGGGCGAATAGTTATAGGTGGCACTCGTGCTTTTCTGTGCATCCTTGTAGGTCAGGGTTTTGGTCCCCGTAGAAGCCAATTTCTTGTTCTTGGAATCAATCTGGCCCTCGAAATAATGAGCGCGCTTCGTCAGGTCGAAAACACGAGTGCGCGCGGCCGGAGACATGGTGAAATCCAAATGAAAAGTATCGCCTTCGGCAGACTCCACGCTAAGCTTGCCGTCAGAGTCGTAGGAAGCGCGGCCATCTTCGGAAACCGAGATAACGTAGCGATCCGGTTCGGAGCCGGGGAAATCCAGCGTGAAAGTGACCGTGGGGACAACTGGTAGCTGGCCGAGTGCAGGAGCCACCAAGAAAAAGATCAAGCAGACGGCGACGCAGGGGGAAAAACCGCGCCTACATTCAAACGACTCGACAGTCGGGGACGCCCGTCGCTCCATCGAAACACGCTCGCGTCGGAACTGAGCGGAGAACATGCAGAAGGAATTATGCCAAATTGCTCTTGAGGCGTGTAATCCGTTCATGCCCGCTGGCGTTCCAACGTAGCCGAGGTGTGCAGATGGCAGATCGCAATCGCCAGGGCATCGGCGGCGTCCGGTGGCTCGGGAATCTCGGCCAGATTCAACAGCCGCGTGACCATGTGTTGCACTTGCTGCTTCTCTGCCCTGCCGTAGCCGACGACCGCGGACTTAATGGAGAGCGGCGAGTATTCGGCGACTTCCAGACCCGCCGACGACGCGGCCAGCATCGCAACCCCGCGCACTTGTCCCAACTTGAGCGCCGACTTCACATTCAAAGCATAAAAAACATCTTCGATGGCGACCCGATCCGGCCGATGCTCGACGATGACCGCGCCCAAGCGGTCGAAGATGGTTGACAGACGCGCCGGCATAGAGTCGCGTGCAGAAAGCTTGACAGCGCCGCACGCGAGGCAAACCAATCCGCCATCGTGACCGAGTTCCACGACGCCGTAACCGGTGTACTCCGTGCCGCAATCAATGCCCAGAACCCGCATCCACCAGAGTCTAGCATCCGGCTCGAGAGATTTTGTTTACTCCTGATTGAACAGATCCGACCGGTCCAACTGCTCACCCTTAAAGAATACAATCGAGACGCGCTCGACTGCGCCGATGTCATCGAGCGGATTCCCATCGACCACCAACAGATCGGCATCATTGCCCGCACGAATCGACCCAATGTGATTTTCCGCGCGCAGCAAACGGGCAGCACTGTAAGTCGCAGCCTGAAGCGCAACTGCGGGAGGAATCCCCGCCCGCACCCAGAGAGCGAGTTCGTGTTGCACCGTGGGACCGTGAAGTATGAGGAAGTTGCCGGCGTCGCTGCCGGTCACCAGCATGACGCCATTCTTGTATGCCCGCAACAGATTCTGCGTGCCCGTTTCCAAGTTGAAAGGGAACTGCGCGATACCTTCGCGGATGGGCTCGACGTCTTTTGACGCCATTTCCTTCTCGGTATTCTCGATCAGATCCGTGGGCCCTACTTGCTGCACCAGCGAGCGTTTCAGCAGATCGGTATTGCCGGCAGCAAAGTCTCTGAATGCCTCACCCACGCTCAGTGTCGGATCATAGAAGATTTTCTTGCTAACCATTTCCTGGAACAAGGCATCGGGTATGGCCTCGCGGAACGAGCCATGCTCAACCGAATCTGCGCCAGCCTGCACCGCGTTCGTTACATCACGAACATCCCCCGTATGCACAGCGAGAGGCAATTGCTGAGCATGGGATTCCTGAGCAATGGCCTGGAAAATCGCGCTGTCCAGACGATTGAAGACCCGGGAACCGCCGCCCGCCTCTAGTATGGCCTTGATGCAATCAACATTGGAGCGCTTGAGTTCGTCAACCTGGCGGCGCGCTTCGTCGGCAGAAGTGGGAAGGCGCGTGAACTGCGCTTCCGCCTGCTCACGAATATTTGCCGGCATGCCCTTGAAATATTCCGTGCCGTGCCCACCTTGAACGGTAAAAAGTGGCCCACACGTGAAGAGTTCGGCTCCCAGCCTTTCGCCGCTATTTACGGTTGAGCGCACCTTGAGCACAATCTCCAAAGGGTCGCCCACGCTTCTAACTGCGGTCACGCCGCTATAGAGGTAAGCCGCCAGATTGCGCAGCATGTGGGGCTCGGGGTTGTACTGGCTCATGTCCGCATAGAAACCGCCCGGAGCCACGAGGTGCACATGGACATCAATCAGCCCGGGCAAAACCGTTTTGCCCGCGGCCTCGATGGGCGTGGCTTTCACCGTCCTCGGATCCGGTCCTTCTCCTTCATAGACTTCGGCGATCTTGCCGCCGCGAATCAGAATCGCGCCCGACTCAATCACCTTCCCGTCGCCGACAAAAATACGCGCCCCGCGAACGAGGTAGGTTTCGCCCCGCGCCAGTTCCCGGTTCAGCATTTTGGT